>Ga0228535_1000158_pt1 | contig 220943 bp, 185 predicted proteins | sample SJ1metagenome_FD_168457 | JGI IMG/M metagenome (GOLD analysis project Ga0228535, IMG submission 168457) | Enriched culture of PCE-dechlorinating microbial communities from Ithaca, New York, USA - SJ1 | ecosystem: Engineered > Modeled > Simulated communities (microbial... > Unclassified... | reverse complement strand
GCTGCACGAGGTTTGCGGGGTATTTGGAAAAATTTCAAGTCGTTAAATGGCATTTGTTTCGGTTTTCTCAATATCTCTGGGCTGTTGCATCGTTTTATAACTTCAACGTTGGGACACTAGTGATCCTGGAACTCAGTTTCTAACGCAACCAATTATAAACTCTATTGGAGCAGCTCTCCCGGCGTCACGAACGGCAGCAACTCGATGCCGCCTACTACATCAACAAATTATGCCCACAGTTGGGTGCAGGCAGGCACAACCTATTACTACCGTGTTGCTGCGGTCAACAGTAACGGCGAGTCAATCCTGTCGAACGAAGTATCGGCAACGGTACCCCCCGCAACTCAAACCGGTACGCTTGCTGCCACGGCATCGGCAGGCTCGGAAATATTTTCGCCGACCATCGCCAACTACAAGTACCGTTACGGGCCGTCAATCATTCTCAACGGGAATACCTTCGACATGTGGGCCACGGCGCCCGGTCCGGGCGACCCCATGGACTATATCCAGCACCGCAGAGGTACTGTTGATGCAGCCGGAAATGTGCAGTGGCTAACTGCCTGGACGAATGCCATCATTGCAACACCGGGGTCGCTCGACAAATGCTCAACCGCCGATCCGAGCGTGGTCTTTTTCAATGGATATTACTACATCGGCTACACATCAACGGACCAGTGCGCCGACGGGGGCAAATCAGGCAACCAGGTCTTTGTCGCCCGGTGTGATGGCCTGCCGAACGGTTCGGTCACCTGCGACAAATGGAACGGATCCGGTTGGGGTGGCAATCCTCAGCCGATCATCAGCTATTCCGGCACGGGATGGGGCAAGGGTCAGCCGAGCTTTGTCGTGAAAGACAACATCCTCTATATGTACTATACCGATGGAGGAACGAAAGTTGTTACCGTTGATGCCACAAACGCCAACTGGCCGGCGCTGATAAACGAGTCGCAGGCGATAACGGTGTTTACCAATGAAGGCGCCCAATCCGTCCTGGGCGGCAAGCCCGGGCCGTTCGACGTGAAATACATCGACACGTACGGGAAATTCATCGGCCTTGGCGTGTCAGGCGAGTTCGGGTCATCAAGCTATATCTACGTCTATGAATCCAGCGACGGCATCAGCTTCCAACCGGTTGCAACATCCGGCGCCTACTGGGGAACAGCACCTATCCAGCAGTACGCCCACAACATCGGCATTAGTGGTGACAGCGCGGGCCATCTGGACGCCACAGCCAATAATTTTGTCGCGTATGGCTTCGGACTGCCGGCCTCCCAGACAGATGCACAGGGGTACAAGGCGCGCTGGCCGACCTATCTGAATCTGATCTCGCTTGTGGCTGCCGAAATCGACACCATAAAACCGATCGTAACAGATTTTGAATTACCGGCGACGTCACCGTCGTTAACGGTGAATGTCACCAAACTTACCGCAACCGACAACCTCGGCGTTACCGGCTACCTGCTCTCCGAATCATCTGATCCTCCTTTGGCAAATGCGACAGGCTGGTCACTGCCGGCACCGACTACCTATATGTTTACCACCGAAGGGTCAAAAACCCTTTATGCCTGGGCAAAGGACGTGGCCGGTAATGTCTCGGATACTCTGGCAGCGAACACCCTTATTCAACTGGCTATTAACGGCGTGTGCGGCAGTGCCAACGGCGGCACATTCCCTGCCGCGCCGTCATCGAACCTCTGCTCCGTCGGCACAGCAACCACGGTTTCCGGTTCCGGCCCGTGGACCTGGACCTGCCAGGGAATCAATGGAGGATCGAACGCGTCTTGCAGCGCCAACCTTCAATCTTCCACTTCCATGAATCTCCTGTTCGAGGATGACTTCAACGACGATGTCCTGAACCCCGCGTATTGGCAGGCACAGGGGCAAAATGTCATTGAAGAAAACGGATATGTATCCATTCAAGAGAATGTCACCGACACCTATTCGCAAATTATGACGACCCTCCCTTCCCTTGCATCCACGGTAAAAGTTGAAATGCGGCATTACATGCATGCCGCAGACAACAATTTCTTCCCGGGCATTTCTTTTGTTGATGATACGAGTGCAGGGATAGCAGGTCTTACCTGGCTCAGAAGCGGATATTCACAGGATTATTGCAACATTAGCAACGGATATGACAAAGTACTGGTCAAATATCCGAATGCCGATGTATCCGATTCCGTATGCGCCATCAGCGACATCACCTCATCAGCCTATTATGACCAGTGGATAACAAGCACTATTTCCTATGACGCAACCACAGGAGTTATAGAATTTGATGTGGGCGGGGATGGCAGCATCGATTATTCCACAACGATCCCGGAATATCGGAGGAAGAGCGTTTCCAAGTTGGTTATCAGCGGATATGGCTGGGGTACGGGGCATTACCACAATCTTGATTGGATAAAGGTCTATACGAACGGGGGGAGCAACCCTGCTGTGAACGGTGAATGTGGGAACTCAAACGGCGGCACCTTCACCGAATCTCCTTCAACCGGCCTTTGCACTGCCGGAACGGCAACCGCGGTTGCCGGAAGCGGCCCCTGGACCTGGACCTGCCAGGGAAGCAACGGCGGGAGCGATGCAAGCTGCAGCGCTAATCCCCGTATAAATGGTGTCTGCGGCAGCGTGAACGGCGGCACCTTGCCAGCAGCCCCATCAGCCAACCTCTGTTACGCCGGGACAGCGACCACTGTTGCTGGAACCGGGCCCTGGACCTGGGCCTGCCAGGGCACCAATGGCGGAACCGACGCTGTCTGTGGTGTATCTTTGTTGCCACCCCTCGATGGTAAGGTGTTTGGCGGAAGCCGCGATGATTTTGGTTACTCGATTAAGAAAACAATTGATGGCGGATATATTGTCGCCGGCTCTAAAACCACCGAAAATACGGGTTCCGACGTATACCTGATTAAGCTTGACGCATCGGGAAATCTGCAGTGGGAGAGAACGTTCGGCGATTCTCAAGGTGACCAGGCTCGTGATGTAATCCAGACACAGAACGGCGATTACATTGTTGCCGGACTAACGGTATCTTCTGAAACCGAGAAAATGAGTGCGTACCTGATAAAAACCGACAGCGCCGGAAACAAAATCTGGGATAAAAGTTACGGGGGTACTGAAGATACAATAGGCATGGCTTTGCGTCAGGCTTCTGATGGCGGGTATATGATTGTTGGCGTAACGGGGTATAGTACGGACCAGTCAAACAAATATGAGTTCTGTCTCATAAAAACCGATGTGGACGGCAACCTGCAATGGAAAAACACCTATAATAAAACTCTTGGTGAAATGGGTTGGGATCTGACCGAAACAAATGATGGCGGCTATGTCATGGTGGGCATGAGTGCAGATTTCAGCTCAGAAACCTGGCAGGCTTGGATAGTCAAAGTCGACGGTTCCGGCAACAAGGTCTGGGACAGCGACTGGGGTGGAAGCAGCTCTGACCAGGCAGTAAGTGTGGTGGCTGCCCCAAGCGGTGAGCTGTATGTGGCAGGTGCGACATCTTCATATGGCTCCGGTGGTTCGGACGGTTTTCTGCTGAAATTGAACTCGACAGGCCAGGTGCAATGGCACAAGACATATGGCGGAATCTATAACGACATGTTTCTGAAAATCGTCATGAAACCTGATGGTCATCTCGCTATGGCAGGAACAAAAGGGGAGCCCAATGGCCAAAGCAAAGCATGGCTGATGGAGACTGACCAGGAAGGCAATCAAATCAAGGAAAAGACATTTTGGGGAAATGGCATCAGCCTCGGGACCAACCTGACATGCGATACGACCAAGTGCGGTCTGGTGGGGTACACGAACGAAGCCGGCGGTGACTACTATGATGTATATGTCGTTCTTACCGACGAAACTGCCACAACCTTCAAGCTGCCCGATTCGGGACAGACAAAATGTTACCAAGCAGTAGATCCCTATGCCGAAATCCCGTGCGAAGGTACCGGGCAGGACGGGGCTTACAGCATCAACACCCTGTCCTATACCGACAACGGCAACGGTACGGTGACCGATAACAACACTGGTCTTATGTGGCAGAAGGAGGATGACAATCAAACCTACAACTGGTATCAGGCTTCGGGCACCTATGAAGCAACCTATAATCCCTCTTCACAGAATGTTTGCGGATCTCTTACTTTGGGAGGCCATACGGACTGGCGCTTGCCTGCGGAGAAAGAACTGCTGAGCATCGTTGACTATTCGTTTCCAATCCCCGGCCCGACGATACAACAGACGATTTTCCCAGACACGAAAGCAGAGTACAACGGTTATTGGTCGTCTACCACGAACGCCCGAGAACCAGGCCGAGCATGGGGAGTGTATTTTGGCTATGCCAATCCATCAAGTTTCCAAAAGGATGATATGTATGGCCCACTATATGTTAGGTGTGTGCGCGGGGGGGGGGAGGCGGCAGGTTTGGCGGACAACGGAAACGGTACGGTAACGGACAACAATTCCGGACTCATGTGGCAGAAGGAAGAGCCTGGCGTTATGAGCTGGGTTTCGGCTCTTTCCTATTGCGAGGGGCTCGCCCTTGGGGGGCATGCGGACTGGCGGCTGCCGAACATCAGGGAGCTTAACTCCCTGACGGATTATACGAAAAACAATCCCGCAATAGATACCGCATTCTTTCCGAATGCCTATTCGAATTTTTACTGGTCATCTACTACCGCAGACGCCAACTATCCGCGCTATCAGTGGACTGTGGATTTTAACCGAGGCATGCAATATTGGATAGGAAAAGATGGCTACGAGCAAGAATTACATACATACTATGACTACCCTGCCCGATGCGTTCGCGGCGGTCAAGGTAGTCCCTCGCAGACCCTGACTGTTAACGTCACCGTTTCCGGCACCGGCTCCGGGACGGTTACGAGCGAACCCTCCGGTATTACGTCAAACACGAGCGTGACTCACCAGTTCACCGCCGGCACCAGTGTAACTCTCTATGCAAGACCATTGGAGTTCTCTCTCTTCACCGGCTGGAGCGGCGACTGCAGCGGAACGGATGACTGCGTTCTTTCCATGAACAGCGATAAGAACGTCACGGCCGTCTTTGATTTCTATACCGCCCACAAGGTGAAGACGCCAGAGAGCCACTACTCAACCCTCCAGGAGGCCTATAACGCGGCGCTCCACGGAAGCACGGTCCAGGCCTGGGGCACCCTGTTCCAGGAAAACCTCACCTGCGGACAGAACAAGTCGATATTCCTGAAGGGCGGTTATGACGGCAGTTACAGCATGAACACGAGCTACTCCCTGCTGGAAGGGATTCTTACCATCCAGCAGGGTTCGCTCACAGTGGAAAATCTGATGATTAAATGAAATTTAAACATGCCTGAGGCTGTTGCACTGAATTTGTTGCTTGACAGAGGAGGAACATTTCTTATCGTTTTGATTCGCATGCCCCATCGGCAAGATAGCTTGTGGATGTCTTCCTCCGACCGGATAGACCGGAGGAATGAGTAGATTCCCAGGAGTCCCCTTTGCGTTTCGCTATCTTCCGAATCGGCGCATGGGGGCACAAGGGAACTCTCGTCAATCTTGAAACGAAGCCGACCTGGGTCTCGCCACAAAAATCATTAATCAGATTGAATATCCACTCCGGATTTGATACAAATGAACCTCGCCTTTCCGGCAACTTGAGTGAGAATCAACGGCTTGTGCCGGTATTTGACATGCCCGCAGGCTGTAAGTGCTCTCCTTCATGCAAAGCTATTTCTGCAATAATTCGATGCAGTCTATTCCGTTAAAATGTTCCGCTGAAACCATATTTTCACCACCTATGTCAATTTTTATCTGCAAATATGGAACATCTGACGGGAAGGTCGTCTCGCGGGAATTCGAAGCCGCCGACCCTGCCGGATTACGGAGACACCTGGAGGAAGAGGGGTATTTCGTATTTGATGTCCGGAAACGCCCGTTTCGGCTTCCGCTTGGAAAAAGAATCAGACGCCGTCGAGTAAAAACACGTTCATTGCTCCTCTTCAACATGGAATTGCTGGTTCTCATCAAGGCGGGAATGCCCATGTTGCAGATACTTGACACCATTCTTGAAAAACAGGATGAAGACGCGCTCTTCGTAGCGCTACGGCAACTCAGGGATGACGTGAAAGGCGGTGATGCGCTTTCAACAGCGCTGGAAAGGCATACTCAGGTATTTCCAAGCCTTTACATTGCCTCCATCCGATCGGGAGAGCGAACCGGGGAACTTCCCGTAACGATTCAGCGATATATACAATATCTCAAGAAAGTAGACGAAATCCGCAAGAAGCTCGTTTCAGCGCTCTTCTACCCATGCATCCTCGTCGTTGTCTCTTTTCTGGCGATAGGACTCTTGATGTTTTATGTAATACCTGTTTTCAGCCAGATATTCGCGGACGCGGGATCACGATTGCCGCTCCTCACCCAGCTCCTCATCTCGTTCACATCCGCCTTGAGGAGTTATTCCCCTGCCTTGCTGCTGCTGGCAATAGCAGTGGCAGTGATATTCAGGTCCTGGACTTCCAGCGACAAAGGGCGGCACGCAGTGGACCGATTGAAGTTGAAGCTCCCCTACGTCGGTGATGTTCTCAGGGAGTATTCGCTGGCAAGCTTTTCCCGGACCCTTGCCAACCTTCTCGGCAGCGGAATTCCCATAATTGTATCGCTGCGCATGTCAATCGGGACTCTCAATAATGTCTATATGGAAAAACGTCTTTTCGAAGCCGCCAGAGAAATCGAAGAAGGAAGAAGACTTTCGTCCGCCTTTGAGAGGACCGGCGTCATGCCGGCGCTTGCCGTTCGCATGCTTGCCGTGGGGGAGTCGACCGGCGCAATGGAGGAAATGCTGGCCAATATTTCCGCGTATCTTGAAGAGGCGATTGATGAAAAGCTTCATTTTATTACCTCGGCCATCGAACCGGCCATCATGATTGTGATGGGGTTGATCATAGGGACAATCATTATCGCCATGTATCTGCCGATATTTCAACTCGCCGGTACCGTCGGCTAGGAACAGACGTGACATCGACGACGGAGGGAATACTCAGCATGTTCTCACGAAAATCCATCGGTGTCTCACTGTCCTCAGACGGCGTCGCCTTTGCGCGGTTGATAGGTCCCGCATCGTCGCCCCGTCTGGAAAGGGTCTCGCGACGCTCGTTTCCGTCCGGAACCCTGCGTTTTTCACTGCGGGAAAAGAATATCCTGAATGCCGCATTGTTTCACGAGACCCTGAGAGAAGCACGCAACAGTCTGCTCTGTCCGGCACGACGCGTCTTCCTCACCTTGCCGGATACCGTGGGTCGCGTCCTGCTCCTGGATGTGGAGGAGCGCTTCAGAAGTCGTTCGGAAGCTCTTGATATCCTTCGCTGGAAGCTCAAGAAAAAGATTCCCTTCGAGAGTTCCGAAATCCATCTCGATTATCAAAACCTGGCAACACGCGATAGCGGCGCACAGGTTGTCATGGTCGTGCTGGTTGCACGCTCCGTGATTGAGCAGTATGAGGACGCCCTTGCCGCGACGGGGATTATCCCCGTACGTATCGATCTCGACAGTTTTAACCTCTACCGCCTCTTTGAGAAGCGGTTGGCCGCGCATGACGACTTCGCGATCATATCGCGCTTTGCATCTAGTCTTGGAATGGCATTTTTTTCAGGAGGGATACCCGAGTTTCTGAGGATGAGGGATGTATCGGGAATTCACTCTCTCGACACAACCGTTCACAACGAGATCAAGTGTACGATGCTGGCGTATCGGGATCGATTTCAGGGGCGGGACACGAGTACTGTTTATTGTGTCGCTCCGCCCAGGGCAGCAGAAGAGTTCCGCGACATTGTCCGCGGTGTTTTCAGATGCGAATCGGTGCAGCTTGAGACTCGCACCGCCATTGCCACTGCGGAAAATGTCCCTTCCGACCAGGAATCTCTGTTTCCCTTTAGTACCGCTGTCGGCGCGGCTTTACGGGGTCTTTAATGCGTTTTACCATTGATTTGGCAACCAGCAGAATTCTTGATCATCGCCGCGTCAATCGGATTTGTGCCGGTTTTATGGCGATCCTGCTGGGATTTCTTTGCTGTAATCTCTTCCTGGTTTCATGGAATTTGGGGGAGTCGCGACGCCTCACCAGTGAAATCAACATTCTGGAAAAACGACTGAAAAGACGGCCGGCCGGCGCAGTTGACAAGGATTCCGCCCGGACGCGAGCAAGTATACGTTTTTTTAACGAAATTATCGCACGAAAAACATTCAGTTGGCTGGACTTCCTGAAACATGTAGAAACCACGACTTCTGAGGGAATTGCACTCTCGGTCCTGGCGCCGGACAGAAAGAGCGGAACGGTGAAGATAGAAGGTCTGGGGCGAGATTTCGGAAAGGTGCTGGCATATCTGGAGAGTCTCGAGGATTCACGGTATTTTCATGATATTCAACTTGTTTCACACCAAGACGTTGTCTTGTGGGAACAGGTCAAAGGAGTCAGGTTTTCCATCATGTGCCGGGTGAAACTGCAATGAAAAAGGCCCTTCTTGACTTGCTTCGCCAGAAAATCGTATGGCTTGCGGTAATCACGCTGCTTATAGCGCTGAATTTGGTAGCGCTACTGGTTATCGCAGTCTATCAGAACCCGGAGCTGGAGCAAAAAACAAGTACACGCAACGAACTGCGGCGGAACATATCCGCCGCGGAGCGGAAAGATTCAACGACTCTCGTTCTGAGCAGCAGACAGTGCCTTGATAAATTGCAGGGAATGATCCCTTCCAAACGACAATTTCCCTCAATACTTGGAGACATAATGGAAGCTGCTTCCTCATGTAACGTCTCCCTGAGCGCGATGGCTTATAAGCCCGCCACCATCAAAGAGTTCAAGCTGCGGGCGTATGATGTCACCTTGTCGGCAACCGGACGCTACGGGGCGGTGAAGAGCTTTCTTTTCGATCTGCAGATTCTTGAGGGACTTGTTGTTGTTGACGGCATCAGTTTTTCCAATGAAAGCCCCTATCTTGAAAATGTCACCATGGAGACCCGATTGATGATATATCTGCGAGACGAAGCATGAACCGGAAGCGGAAGGTTCTCCTCTTCCTCGTGGTTGCGCTGATTGCCTCCGTGACATGGGCCATATTCAATTATCCGCGTTCCAAAACCGTGAGCAGGCTGAAATATCCCCCAGGTCGCAAAACTGTTGCCGACAAGAAACGGAAAGTAACGACGCAACCTTCCGGCAAGGGGATGGGTTCGGATACGCTCAGGCTGGACCTGTTGGAGAATCACTTCCCGACATTCACCGGATATCAGAGAAATATCTTTCAACCGATCTTTGAAGACAAGCAAACCATGATGGCCCGAAAAGCAGCGGAAGCGGCAGCCAGGGCAGCAGCTGAAGCCAAGAAGGCACTTCTCTTGCGCCAGGCTGCGAAACCTCCGCCTCAACCTTCGAGAATGCAGAGAGAGTTTGCAAGTTTCACGTTCAAAGGCTTTGTCCTGAAAGATGGACGGAAAACGATCTTCCTGGAAAAGGGGGATGAGATCCTGGTCCTGAAACAGGGTGATAGATTTGCCGGCAGGTATATGGCAACCTCGATAACCGACCAGATACTCAAAATAAAGGCCACCGACACTGGTGAAGAGATCATAATCCCTGTTCTTGATCGTCTGTAAGGTCCGCGTACATTGTCCTCGGGCCAAGATCACTTCCTCTGAGGAGATGAAAAATAATGCGTTTCATGTCATGGATGCTGCTGATCTGCTACCTGTGCTCTTTTGCCGGCGGTTGTGCCGCCGGACGTGCCTTTCATGCGGGAGAGAACTTTGAGCAAGAAGGAAAGATCGAAGAAGCGATGTTCAGTTATGCTGAAGCTTTTCGATGTGACCCTGAAGAGAGTGAATACTGGCTTCGTTTCCTGAACGCCCGTGATAAAGCCGCAAATGAACGGTATAGAAGAGGAGTTGAAAAATCTGAAAAGGGTGACTACGCGGATGCCTTGACAGAATTTCAAACAGCGTACGGACTCGATCCTTCGAAAGCGATCTATAAACAGCTGGCTGATGAAACGGCACGAAAGAAGTCCGCGCACCAGGCTTTTCGAGAAGGGGAGGAGTTTGAAAAGGCCAACAAGATCAAGGATGCTCATCGACAGTACTCCAAGGCTGCGGATCTTTGCCCTGAGCAGAAGGAATACAAAAAAGCCCTTGACAGAACTTCGGAAATCCTTTCCAACAGGCGTCCCGGATTCGAATTGAACCTCAAGTCGGCCAAGCCTTTCACCTTCAAGCTGAGTAACGCAAGGATCAAGGATTCTTTTCGAATTCTATCGCAACTATCAGGAATCACTTTCCTCTTCGATGAAAGTCTCAAAGATCAGCCCGTTTCCATCAACCTTGAAAAGACCAATTTTCAGCAGGTGCTGAACCTGCTCCTTACGATGAACAAACTCGGCAGCACGACGCTTAACGAAACTACGCTGCTTGTGTATCCCCGGACTCCGGAAAAAATTAAGCAGTACGAAGAAATGCAGATACGTACGTTTCATCTCAACTACACGGACGCAAAAAAAGCGGTCAACATGGTCCGCACTATGGTGCCTGTACGAAAGATCCATGTGAATGAAGAATCAAACTCGATCGTGGTACGTGATACAAGGGAAGTCGTCGATGTTGTAGAGAAACTTCTGGACGCCAACGACAATCCGGATGCCGAGGTGCTGCTGGATGTAGAGGTTGTCGAACTCACCGATAAGAATACGCAAAACGTCGGACTGGTGCTGAGCCGGTATGCTGTCGACCTCGGCGCGTTTAATCTGAGCAGCGGACTCTTGTTGGCGGACAAGTTGAGCAGTGCGCAAACGACGGCTACGGATACTTCGCCGTCAGCGGGAATTACCAACCTGGTGAATGTCTTCAACTGGAATGGTTATGGTGGATTTGTGACGGTTCCCAGCGCCACGTACAACTTCAGTAAAACGATTGCCAAAGGCGAAGTCCTGTCGAATCCAAAAATACGGGTAAAAAACAAGGAGAAGGCAAAATTCAACATTGGAACCAGACAGCCCATTACGACTACCACGACGAACGGTACGGCCGTAGGATACACCGTTAACGTACAATACGTTGATGTAGGGGTGAAAGTCGAAGCGGAGCCGGCTATTCAGCTCAATAACGATATAGACATTAAATTGAGCCTGGAGGTCAGCTCCATTATCGGAAAAGAGAAGCTTGGAGACGGAACGACGACCGTTGTAACCATTGGGACACGCAACCTGCAGACAGTTTTGAGTCTCAAGGACGGTGAGACCAGTGTTATCGGCGGCCTGATCTCAAGAGCTAATACCGACAGCAAAACTAAGATATTTCTCCTCGGCGATCTTCCGCTCATCGGCCCGCTACTCTCAGGAAATGACAAAACCAAGGAAAAGGCGGAGCTCCTTCTTGCAATCACCCCCCGACTTGTAAGAGGCGTGACCGTGTCGACCCATGACTTGGCGTCCTTCATGTCCGGAAAAGAGGATGCCCCTTCCCTTGGAATGTTTCCGCTGTCCCTCGACCAGGACGAGGATATCGATGATCAAAAGAATAAAACCGTCAAACCCTTGACCAGCGGGTCTGCAAGTCCGCAATCAGGCGCTATCTTCAAAGCCCCTGCCCCACCGGTGAAGCCGCAGGTTGTAACACCGCCGCCGGCAACAGCTTATCCCGTTGCCCCGCTGCAACGGACCGGCATGCAATCTCCCTCCGGCCGCCAACCTGTCCCCGCACAACCGGCGGCGGCTTCTCCGGCTAAGAATTCGAAGAGTATTGTACAGCCTGTTGTCACAAAATCCGTGTCCCCGCAAACGGGTGCTGTTACACCTGTTTCCGTAAAAAGAGGTGCCAGCCTGCCTACCACTGCAGTGCCGATTAATACGCAACCTGTGAACCGGCGGCAGAATCAGGAAAAGCCTGTAAGCTCGGGAACGGGCAATCTGAAAGACAACGCTCCTCTACCCCCGAATTCAGCACCGGTTGATCCCCGGACTCCGGCTCCGGTTATGCAGGGGGTTCCTCAGCCTGCACCAGTTGCGCCTGCCGTTATCGCACCTTCTCAAATCGAGACAGGTGTTCGCTAGCCATGATTAACCGCCTTTGTCAGCGCAGGGGTGTCACCCTTCTGGAACTGGTAGTAACGGTTACGATTCTGGCGATATTAGCTGCAGGGATACTTCCTTTGTCTCGCATGACAGCGAAACGAACGCGGGAAATCCAGTTACGTCAGAACCTCCGGACTGTCCGAACGGCCATAGACGATTTCAAGAAAAGTTATGACAAAGCGATCGAAGAAAAAAAGATCATTTCCGTGGTTGATAAGTCAGGCTATCCTGAATCCCTCCAGCAACTGGTGGATGGATACGACTTTGGTGGACTATATGCCGGCAAAAAAAAGTTTTTACGCAGGATACCGATGGATCCGATGAATCCTCCAGGCCCTGGTCAGGAACCGAAATGGGGATTGCGCTCATATTACGACGAACCCGATTCAACCTCATGGGGCGGAGAAGATGTCTACGATGTATATAGCCTGAGTGAAGGAACGGCGATTGACGGGACAAAGTACAGGGAATGGTGATGGATCTCGTGAATAGAATAAAACAGAAAGGCCCACGAGGGTTTACCCTGATTGAGTTGATGATAGTGGTTTCAATCATCGGGATCATGGCTTCCATTGCCGTCCCCAATTATCAGAAGAGTGTCATCAGGGCGAGGGAGGCCGTGCTGAGCGATATCATCTACACATTTCGGAAGGCAATTGACGAATACTATGCCGATACGGGCAAATATCCCGATGCCTTGAGCGACCTCGTTGACAAAGGATACTTGAGAGGTCTGCCGACGGATCCCTTTACGAAAAAGAACGATACCTGGGTCACGGTCGCGCCTCCCGTGGTGCTTACCGAAGCTGTGCAAGGGGAATCGGTCCTGTCCACCGCGGGCACAACTCCAGTCTTGGAAACCGGAAACGTCTACGATGTGCATAGCGGATCAAACCTCGTGGGTTCCAACGGCACACCCTATAACGAGTGGTGAGATACAGAGTACAGGGGACAGGGTGCAGAGTGAGGGCCACAAGGCCATGTTACGTATGGTATCCGACATCCTGATCGCGTTTATGGGGTTTGGTTCCCCTGTATCATGTATCCTGTACCCTGCCTGCATCATTCCACGAATGTGACGCGATTTATCTCCCTGAGAGTGGTCTCGCCGGCAAACAGTTTTTCTACTGCCGCATCACGAAGAAAAACGACGCCCGCTTCGCGTGCCGCCTGCTTCAAGAAGGTGGCGGGTGTCTTTCCGATTATCAGGTCGCGCATGGTGTCGGTCATGTCAAGGAGTTCTACGATGGCGGTTCGGCCTCGGTACCCGGTACCATTGCACTCGTCGCAACCGTTTGCTTCATACAAGGTAAATCCTCGTGTGGATTCGGGATCGATCCCGGAGTCCGCCAGAACCCCCCCTGTGTAACGAACGGGACGACGGCATCTGGTGCAGAGCCTCCGAACGAGTCGTTGCGCCATGACGCAGTTCAGGCAGGATACGAAGTTGTAAGGGTCAATCCCCATATGGATAAAGCGGCCGATTACATCGAATACATTGTTCGCGTGGACTGTCGTAAAGACCAGATGGCCTGTCAGTGCCGACTGCACGGCAATCTGTGCCGTCTCCGGGTCGCGGATCTCACCTATCATGATCTTGTCTGGATCGTGGCGTAGGATTGAGCGCAATCCCTTGGCAAATGTCAGTCCTTTTTTCTCATTCACGGGAATCTGCAGAATGCCTCGCAGCATGTATTCAACCGGGTCCTCGATGGTGACGATTTTTTCTTCACCGGAGTGTATTTCCGTCAGTGCCGCATACAGAGTAGTTGACTTTCCGGAACCGGTGGGACCGGTGACCAGAATCATGCCGTAGGGCTCACGGATCTTCCTGCGAAGGCGGTGTATTTCCCGCTCATTTATTCCCAGGCTTTCCAGGGTAAGTCCTTGCAGGTTGCTGGCGATGCTCTCCTTGTCGAGGATTCTGATTACCGCATCTTCACCCAGGACGCTCGGCATGATGGAGATTCGAAAATCGATCGATTTGTCGCCCAGTCGGATCTTGAAACGACCATCCTGAGGAATGCGGCGTTCCGAGATGTCCAGTTCGCTCATTACCTTGAGGCGAGAAATAATCGGAGCCTGGAAATGCAAGTCTATCGGCTTGCTGGCCGGGTACAGGACTCCATCGATACGGTACTTGATTACGACACCCTCAAGGCCGGTTTCAATGTGGATATCACTGGCGCGACGGTTCAGTGCGTCCAGAATAGTGCTGTTAAGCAGTTTTATGATGGGGCTGGTGTCCTCGGAACCATCTTCCACCGACAGCACTTCTTCACCGCGGTCGTTTTCCTTTACCAGTTGCAACATAAAATCTTCAGAGACTTCACGGAGCACTTGGCTGGCGCCGACGCATCTGTTGAGAACTCGTTCAAGAGTCGATTCGGTTGTGATGCGGAGTTTGACAGGACGATCGAGCAATAGCTCAAGTTCATCAAACTTGATCACATCGGTGGGATCCGAGACGGCAATCACCACGGATTCAGGGTTGATTTCAAGGGGAATGAAGCGATACTTGTGCATAAGATCAGCAGGCAATCCATTGAGAAGTTCTTCATCAACCCGATAATCACCCAGATGCACATACATAAGGTTGAACTGGTCTGCAATAGCCTGTGCCAGATCCTCTTCTCTGATAAGACCTTCCTTCACGCAGAGAGATCCGAGTCGGCGCATGTCGGTTTTTTGCCGCTCCAGTATGAATGAGAGCTGTTCCTTTGAAAGCGCGCCATTTTCTTCAAGAATGGCTCCGATGTATTTTCGCTGAGTTTCCATGTGAATAAGGGCCACCTTTGAAAAAGTTCCAACCGATTGGTTCCCGTCTTATTTCCGTCCAAGAGCAGCATTGTCGGAGACAAGCTCGTTTGCTGTCTCAACATACTCTACCAAGGAGGCATCGGCCTTTTTTGCGTCAAAAATATTCAGGGGAGGGGCTACGGCAAGCGGATACTCCACCATGCTGTTTTCCGATAATATAGTGATGGACGTTGCCGAGCTTCCCCGGTCGGGAACGATATCAAGTACCCATGCGTTGTTGTTTTTCATGTTTACTCCGACACACTGTCCCCCGGCGACCATGAAACTGGGAGACAGCTCGCCTTGGGTAGAGATCCGAACGGCCACGCGGACTTGTGCCGTACCGTCTGAAAGAAGGACGGCCGGATCCTGGGTGAACGCCGCATCTTTTCTCCTGAATAAGTTCCCGAGAGTGGACCGGTTCCTTTCCCCGGTAAAGGAGCGAAAGCGTTCCAAGACACTCTCCATACGATGGAACGAGACCTGTGATCTTCCGGGAACCGGCATTGCCGGCGGCGTATTCCCCGCACATGCTGGGGCAACCAAAAAAGAATACATACATGCAATGACCAGCATGTGGTAGAGTCGCAGGGAGACCCCTGTGGCGGCATCTCGGACGAAACATGGATTCATGGCACTGTTTCTCGTTCGGGAAGAATTTGTATGCCCAGGCAACAAGTTCGTAGTGAGGAATTCGAAAAAATGGTCGGCAGGATATTGTAGCTCACCGGCATACGGGGCACAAGACAAGAATTGTCGAGGTAAGAGGCAAAAAACGTTGAACTGCAAGGGGCATACATATCTCGCCGTCATGATGATGGTTATCGTCATGGGTATCATGCTCTGCGCTGTGGGCCAGTCATGGCATACGATCATGCAGAGGGAACGGGAGGAAGAGCTCATTTTTCGTGGACGTCAGATCCGCGATGCCATTTCCCATTGGTATAAACCGAGGGTCGGAGAACACGTCGCGACACCTCTTCGGGATCTGAAAGATTTGCTGCAGGACCCTCGTACTCCTCAGACGGTGCGCTACCTGAGGCGCCTTTATAACGATCCCATGACAAACGGCAAATGGGTCATAATAGACGACCCCGTAAAAGGTATTCAGGGTGTTGCGAGTTCCAGTGGCGATACGCCGCTCAAGATATCCGGATTTCCCGATGACCTCAAGGATTTTTCAGGAAAGACACATTACAGCGACTGGCGCTTCATCTATAATCAGATAACTCAGACGCAGTCGGCAGTCACCCAGGAAAACAAAAAGGGAATTCCCCGTTGAGCCGACAAACGACGTTTGACAAGTCCCGGTGCGGAACGCCAAGCCGGGTTGGGAGAAAAACCATGCTCAAGAGACTGATAACCGTAATGATATGCCTTCCGGTTGCCGTTGTCGCCGCAACCCATGTCTGTGCTGTCACGAAAGGTCATGCGCAAGAAAGCGCCCGCCGGGAGGAGAAGGTACCGCTTTCCATCATCAGTATCTCCCCGTCCAAAGCAGAACCCGATATGGACGTGACACTCTACGGATCGGGATTCACCGACATGACCCGTGCCTTCATCGGCAACAAGGAAGCCAACACCGCTGTGGAGGGACCGACACAGCTCCGTTTCACGATACCCGACCTGACGCCGGGGATCTACGCTCTTTTCCTTAAGCGTGCTGATGGGACCAGGAGCAAGGTATACAATTTCACGGTAATACCTCGAACTCCCGTCATCGAGTCACTTTCTCCGGACAGAATCTTTTCATGCGGCAGTGACGGTGAAAGGCAGGTTCAGATCGTCGGCAGGAATTTCCAGGAGAACTCCCAGGTCCTTCTTGACGGAGCAGTGATCAGAAGCCGGCTCGAGTCCCCGGAAAGCATTTCGCTGCCGATTCCTCAGATTGCCGGAGGTCTCCATACGATTCAGGTAAAGAGTCCGGCGGGCACACTCTCATCCGCCATGGCGCTGTTCATCGATTCCAAACCGGTAATTGCGAGCGTCAGCCAAGGGGAGCAATTCGTGAATTACTACAACCTGATAATCGAAGGGCAAAATTTCAAAAGCAACTCCATAGTGGTTGTTGATGGAAAATCCATGAACGCCTCATCGGTAAACCCCTTTGACCGCGAAAGAATCAGATTTGTTGATTGCACGCGGATTATCTATGAACGCCATCCCTACGACAACGAAATAAAGAGTTTCACTGTGCTGGTTGTCAACCCGAACGGGGATGAAAGCTCTGTATTCGAGGTATCCGCGCCGTGAGAATCACAGACCACTCCTGCCTTAAAAACAATATCCTGACAAGGACGGAAGGTTCTCTGATCCATACGGATAAAGATCAGAGCAGTACTTGAGGTGAGGATAGACGAATTGCGTAAGTTCCTGTTTCTCACATCATGGGGATACCCCCTCATCGTTTCGTCCTTGTGGCTTGTTATGTCCTTCAGCGGCGACCGCTGGTGGCTCGCGACCCTTGTACTGTTCGGGCCCCGCTGGATTACGGCGCTTCCGCTTGTCATCCTAGTTCCTTTGGCTGTATTGAAAAACAGGCGACTCCTCCTCCCCCTCCTGGCAGGGGCACTGGTAGTGTTCGGCCCGTTCATGGGTATCCGCTTCCCCACGGCTGCGGGGGAGGTCCACCCGGCAAGCGGTCCCGTGGTCCGCGTGCTTACCTGCAATATTGAAAAAGGTTCCTTCAATGCATCAAAACTTTCCACCCTTATCCGGGATACACAACCTGATATCGTTGCCTTGCAGGAATGCCCCAACCATCTAAAATTGAAGCTTCCTGCCGGCTGGCAGACCATGGAGGAAGGGGAACTGGCGGTACTCTCCCGCTTTCCGTTGATGCCCGGACGGCTTGTAAAGGTCTCCGACCAACCGTCCAAGTGGTCCATGACCTCCATGCTGCAGTGCGTAGTAAAGGCGCCTGGCGGTGACTTCGCCTTTTGTTCCGTCCATCTGCCAACCCCACGTTTCGGACTGCAAGCCCTGCTTGATAAAAAAACCTTCCTGAAGCCCGCCCGAAGAGAGCTTCTGCTCCGGGAAAGGGAATACCGGAGACTCGCATCGAAGGAGGTTCACCGCGCCGTTGCCTCGCTGCCTCTGCCGGTAATACTGGCGGGCGACTTCAATATGCCCGTGGAGAGCACTATCTACCGCGATTCATGGAAGGTGTACACAAACGTTTTTTCCCAAGCGGGATACGGCTATGGATGGACCGCGTGGAGAGGAGTGAGGTGGCTGGAATACGGGGTACGGATTGACCATGTCCTCGTTGGGCATGGTATGAAGGTCCTTCTTTGTGAAACCGGACCGGATGTGGGCTCGGACCACCTGCCGCTGCTTACGGACATCGCCAGAGAGACGAATTGACGCCTGGACGCTGGACTGGCCGGCCCATTATTTGGTAATCTTCTTCCCTGACAGGCCATCAAGCACCTCCATCAGCCGCCGCTTGGCCCTATGCTCCTTCCGCAGTTCCAGGAGCAGGTTCTGCCAGTCGGCAAGACGCTTAGTTGTTTGATAGACCTTGTACATGCGCCGCAGATAAACGGCCGTCTCTTCGTAGGCCTTCGGCTTGACCTGGGCGATCAATCCGTCCACGATGAAGCGCCAGATGTAGAGGGCGGTCTGGGGACGGGTTTCCGTCACGGCGACGGCAACGGCCTTGCCGGTCTCCCAACCCCAGCGCTTGGTCTTGCGCAGTTCCTGGTAGAGAGCCACCACGTCGTCGAAACGCTTTTCCAGGATGGCGATGTCGATAAGCATGTCCAGATCGGGGAATCGTTGACAGATCCGATCCTTCTCATCCCAGGGCCGCATCACCTCCGGTACCGGCAGGGGCCAAGCCGCGGCCTTTTTCCCTGTGTCATCCGCATCGGGACGCTTGCCGGTCTCAAGATACCTGAGAATGCTTTCCCTGACAGGCGGCCAGACCTTGGCCTTCTCCGCCGCCTTTTTCAGCTCGGTGTACGTCTTCGGGGACGGGCTCCCAAAGAAATCCTGGGCACGGTAGGCCGCGGCCAGGTGATATCTCTTGTCTTTTTCAGCCATCTCCCTCAGTCGTGCCCGCAGGTCGGACGCAATACCGGGTGCATCGGAAACGGTGCGCTCAAAGCCTCGGATAAGCCACTGGCGCGCCTTTTCCTTTTCCCCGGCAGCCAACAGCGCCTCCACCAGTTTCCCATACTCCATGCAGGTATCCGCTTCCTTTTCCAGCAAGGGGATAATCATCTGCCGCCGGCCGCCCCGGGAATAGGCGTCCAGCAGCATGTTCATGAGCCCTCTCCGCCTGCAGGTTTGGGAGAAGCTAGCCGAGGCGGGTTTGGAAAGGGCTTGCAACCGTGCTTCAAGAGTATCCGCCAATTCTCTCCAATGCTCCCTGGAGTATGCTTTGCCCTCCAGGAGTGTGCCGGCTGATTCCAGCAGGGAATACTCGTCCGCCAGCATGCGTTCGATCACCCAGAGCAGCTGCTCCGGCGGCGTCAGGGATGTTTGGAGCACGGCCTTGAGCACAACCTCCATGCACTCGGCGATTGCCGTGGCGGTTTCGCCCTCGTCATCTGACTGCTCCACCTGTTCTTGCCCCCTGGTCCAGAGTTCCTCGCCCAGTTGGAGCACCGCATCGGCATGACCCGTGCCGAGAAGCGATTGCAACCGGTCCCGCACAGGGAATAATCGGGGATATTCCCCTCACCCTTCCAGGGGTTATACCAGGCAGACTCTGCGGTGATGCTCCGGATCTCACGCCGCAACGAGCTTACCACCTTATTGATCCGGCCGGTTGTAATCTGTTCCTTTTCCAGAAGCCCGCGCTCGATCTCCGGATAGCTGTTTGTCAGATCAACGAGCAAGGCCACCAGATTTTCCTTATCCATACCCTCAAGTATTTTCCGTACCTTGGCCTTTCCCTTCGTCTTACCTGATACGGGTTTTTCAGTGTTCTCAGGCTCCTCATCCTCGTCCGGACACTCGCCGTCGTCTTCATACTCATCTTCGTCTTCGTAATCGTCATCGGAGTCGTCGAACAGGGCCAGGAACAGGTCGTCCTTCTCTTTGAGCAGGGGGATGTCCCTCTTCAGCTTCACCTGCTCCGCTGCCGCCAACACCACCGCCACCGCATGCTTGCACGGCCCCCAGTCATAGGGGCAGGTGCAGAAATACTCGATATCGCCGTCCGGATCGAGGCGGACCGAAGTCGCGTACTCTTCGCCCCCCGACACCCAGGCCGCCAGGGTACCGTCTTCCATGCGCGAAAGTCCGGCCACATTCCTGATATAGGATTTTCCGCGACTGAAGATCTTCGAGCCCGCCCATTCCCGCAGGTCATCGTAGGTCAACTTCCGGAGCACGCCACTGATTTTTTCCATTCTCCGCCTCCATGAGGGGAATTCATTACCTCATAGCAGTTTATACAGGTTTTATCCAGTGGTAAGAACTGAGCCGTTTCCCCTCCTCTTTCACCGCGAACCGGATTCCGTCACCGACCCGGTCTCCTGCATGCACAAATCTCTTCCTAAATCCACTTCGACAAACTGAGGCCGGTATCGCTTATGGACCAACTTCACCGAATTCAGCACACGTCATGAATCGTCGTGTACGGGACAGTACGCAAAATATCCTTCCTCCGGCGCAGACTGCTTTTTCCCTTTGAAGAACCCCCAATATAGCGGTAGAATGCCACGCAATCATGGCTTCCAGCCATGCGGCTGCCGGGGCAGGGCCGCATAACGGCGTCACGAAGGCGATGCGAGGGAGGGAAAAGGTGCAGTGGCTATCCGGTAGCATGAAGAGAATACACTTGTTGAGGGGATTACTCAGCCGGCGTTCAGCTTTTACAGGCCCCTATTACGTGGATGTTGAGGTAACGAGGCGGTGCAATATGTATTGCGTCGGGTGCCAGTTTCATTCTTCAAAAACATCGGGGACCGCGCCCGGAGATCATGGCGTCAAGGACATCTCCATCGATATGGTCGAGCGGCTTGGCAGGGACTTTGCCGGACTCGGCGTCAGGGAGGTGATCATAATCGGCGAGGGAGAACCGTTGCTGCATCCGCGGCTATTTGACATTGTGGCGATATTCAAGCGGGCCGGTTGCACGGTGCAGATATTTACCAACGGAACCCTGATTGACGAGAATGTCGCGGAAGCCATTCTGGATTCCGGGCTGGACATTCTCAAGGTGTCCCTGTGGGCAAACAATCAGGCGGATTACGAGAAAAACCATCCCGGCGTGAACCCGGATAACTTCCGGAAAACCAGGGAAGGCGCCGGACGGGTCGTGGAACTGAAGAAGGCGCGCGGTGTGCGGCGCCCCAAAGTTATCCTGACCCAGCCTCTCAATCGTTACAACTACCGCGGAATCGGCGAGAGGATAGACCTGGCCCGCTCACTCGGTTGCGACGGCCTGCGCTTCTCCTGTTTCAATGCATGGCAGGATGAGTTTTCCGATGCGGATCTCACCGAGGAAGACCTCCCGATCCTGCGGAAAGATCTGACCGAAGCCAAGAACCATCTCGCCTCGCTCGGCATGGAGCACAACATCGACAATGTCCTGCTGCGCTACGACTGGGGCGCAACCGCTTTCCGGAAGATTCCCTGCTACGCAGGCTGGTTCTATACGCGCATAAAAGTTGATGGAACGGTGCTTCCCTGCGGCTTCTGCTACCTCTCCATGGGCAATCTCAACGAGACCGGCTTCAAGCAGATATGGCACGGCGCCCCCTATGCCTCCTTCCGTGCGGAAAGCTCTACAGTCAACGGCCTCTCATCGCTGGGTTCCAACAGCAACTGCAGATGGTGCTGCTTCCTTGAGGACAACCTGCGGGTGCACTCGAAGATGCGGTGGCTCGCACCGTGGCGCGCACTCGAACGGGCTCCCGGGAAGGAGCCGTAGCATCGCCCGTGCGGAACCCACCGCACTATGCATGCAGTGCTTCTCAGGAGCCATGGCTACGGTTTATTCGCCGGCAGAGCCCTTTTCCTCCAGAAGGTCCGGCGCGGGCAGGCCCCATTTCCGCCACAGCCGACGATAGGTATCACGGGGAAGCTGCACAAGTTCGGGCTGCATCTCCGGTGAAAGCCACAGCAACAGGTCTTCCAGGTCCTGTGCCGCCATGGCGGTGCAACCCGTCGTTGCGCGGCCTTCACCGCGCCAGATGTGCACGAAGATGCAGCTGCCGTCTCCCGGTTTCGGATCCCGCGTGTTGTACTCCACCAGAAGAAGAAGGCGATACAGCTCGGTTTCCAACCACATCCGCTCGGACGATTTCCACAGACCGGTGTGGTATCCGGGGATCTCGTCCTCGTCAACGATGCGGTTGTACCAAGCGGACGCGGAATCATCCACACAGTGCGTGCCGGCCCTGATTACCCGGAAGGGAACGGCAACGGTGGAGGGGCGGGAGGACTCAGCCCCCATGGCGCCGGAAAGGTCGAATCTGCCTGCCGGCGCGCGGAGGTCCCCCTCCCGTTTCGGAGCCCGGTCCGGGTCGCGTTCCGGAACGGCGGGATCCCAGGCAAGCCCCTTTTCCCCCACAACCGCCGGGATGCCTGCGCCCACCCTCTTCCACTCCCCTCCAACCTGCTCAAACCGGTACACTTCTGCAAGGAAATCATCCCACGAGGCGGTGACGGAGACCACCAGCTGTCGATCGGCCGGCGCCTCCAGGGAATACCCCGGACAGGCGGCAAGGGAGAGAAGGAAGAAGGTTGCCATCAGTAGATGCTTCATTGTTGGGCCTCCGTCATATATCGCATTTCCTGCCGGGAAAAGGCCCATCATCCCCTTGACACGAAAATGTGATGGGGATACCTTTTCGACGACGCACGTATCGGAAGGGGTAGACTACCATGAACGAAAGACACTGTATTCCTGAAAGCCCGCTGCAACGGAAAAGCCGCGGCAAGGGAACAATCGTTGCGGTGGGTGACAGCCTGACCGCCGGATTCGGCGTTGCAGCGGAAGAATCCTATCCGGCTCTCCTGGAGCGGAAGCTTCGGGACGCGGGCCATGAGTACCGGGTGATGAACGCCGGAATAAACGGAGAGAAGAGCGGCGAGGCCCTGGCGCGCGTGGACCGGATTCTGGCGCTGCGACCGGATATCGTCATCCTCCAGACCGGCACCAATGACGGGCTGCGCAACGTCCCCCCGCAGGAAATGAAAGGTAATATCCGGGCCATCGTCCGGGCCCTCTCGGAACAGGGGGTTACGGTAGTGCTGGCCGGGATGAAAAACCTGAAGCCACGGAAGGGGGATTACGACGAGGTCTTTGCCCGTGCCTATCCGGAGATTGCCGAAGAAGAGGGCTCTATCCTGATCCCCCTGTTCCTGGAAGGGGTGGCGGGTGTTCCGAGCCTCAACCGGGCTGACGGCATCCATCCAACGGCGGAAGGGTACCGCCTCGTGGTGGAGACAATCTATCCGTTCGTGCTGGAGGCGATTGAAAGGGCTCGAAAATAAATACCACCGCGCATCCATTCCTTGCGCGGCATCCCTGTTTCTCATTCCTCGTAGATCATCTTCACCGTCATTCCGCCATCCACGATCAGGTTCTGGCCGGTGATGAAGCCGGCCGATTCGGCCAGGAACAGGCATGCTTCCGCGATATCTTCCGGACGGCCCACCCGGCCGACCGGGTGCTGGGACCTATCCCGCTCCGATTGGAGCGGCTCTTCGCAACGCCGGGAATACTGCCGGTCACGCGTCTCGATCCAGCCGGGGCTGATGCAGTTGACCCGGATGCCGTGCGGACCGAGGCTGACGGCCATGGCGTGGGTAAGGGATACGATGCCGCCCTTTGATGCGGTGTACGCCTCGGTACCGGGCTCGGACATGAAGGCTCGGGTGGAGGCGATATTCACGATGGCTCCGCCCGTGCCCCTCTCAACCATGCAGCGGGCAACGGACTGGGAACAGAGGAAGGTCCCGCGCAGATTCACCGCCACTACCCGCTCGAAATCCGCCTCGGCCAGTTCCAGAAAGGGGGCGCGACGGCCGATTCCGGCGTTATTGACGAGCAGGTCCGGACAACCCAGTTCCCGGACCGTTTCCCGGATCCAATGCTCCACCTCGCCTGCCTCCGACACATCAGCGGGGACGAACAGCGCCGCAATGCCGTCACGGCGCAACAGATCGACAACCTCCTCACCTGCCTCGCGATCCGTATCGACGACGGACACCCCGTACCCGGCCCTGCCCAGGTGAAGCGCCACCGCCCTTCCGATGCCCTGCCCGCCGCCGGTTATGGCTGCGACTTTCATAAAGCCCCTCCCCTGTCGCCGGGATACTCTATCAGTACGCCATCACCCTTCATCCGGAAACCCATTCCTTACCTTGTCCGAAAACTCTTTCTTCATCTTGCGTATCTTGGGATCAATGACAACCTGGCAATAGGCCTCTTCCGGATGCGTCAGGTAATAGTCCTGATGGCGCGAATCAGCCGGATAAAATGAGGTGAACGGCACAATCTCCGTCACGATGGGAGCGGGCCACAATCCGGATGCGTCCGCCTCTTGTTTCGACTTTTCCGCAACAACCCGCTGATCTTCGCCGTGATACAGGATAATGGAACGATACTGGGGTCCCGCATCATGCCCCTGCCGGTTGCGGGTGGTCGGGTCGTGGGTTCGCCAGAAAACTTCGAGGATATCCCCGAAGGAAATCACCTCCGGATCAAAGGTGATCCGCACCACCTCCGCATGGCCGGTATTGCCCATGCATACCTGTTCGTACAGGGGATACGGAACATGTCCTCCCGCATAGCCCGACACCACGCTCTCGACACCTTTCAGACTCTGATACACCGCTTCCACGCACCAGAAGCATCCTCCTCCCAGCGTCGCGGTTTCATAGTTCGCGGACATGCTTCCTCCTCGCCGTTACCCCGGCTGAACCGGTATCATCAGACCTTGTTCGGCAGATACTCTTCCCGCACCGGAGAAAAGACCTCGATTGCCGTGGAGTTCTCCACTATGTCCGCGCTGTGCTCGGTATTCCCCGGAATGCACCAGCTGTCTCCCTTTTCCACATCAAACGTCTCATCCCCGATGGTAAGCCGGATTCGCCCCTCAACCAGGTATCCGGTCTGTTCATGGGCATGGGCGTGAGCGGGTAGAGAAGAACCCGCCTCCATCCTGAATTCCGTGAACAGGGTCTTTTCACCGTATACGAGAGTCTTCATCCCTATTCCCGGCAGCGCTTCCCTGTAGCCATCGCGGTTTGCCTTGGTGAACATTCAAAACTCCTTTCAGAGGCAGATACGAATCCGAGACATCATGGCATGGTTCGCCCGTTTTCCGTCGCGGTTGACTCCTGTCCCTCCGGCCCCGGTACCTTCCGGCTTTCCCCGGAAGTCCCCTCGGCGGAAGGCGCCGGTGAGGAACCTGTCCCTTGTTCCGGAGCGGGTTCCGCGGGCTCGGGTTTCGCAATATACAATTCCTCCCGCTGTGAGGGAGTTCCGGCGGTCGCCGGCCTGCCCGTCGCGGGATCCGCGGCAACGGTACCCACCGTATCAGGCTTCGGAAAATCAACGACCGGTTTCGCGGCAAGGGCGGAACGCATGAACCGTCCCCAGATGGGGGCGCTGATCGCGCCTCCCGTGAAGCCTTTCCCACCCGGCCTTGGCTTGTCATGGCCGACCCATACGCCGGTTACCATCTGCGGGGTATAGCCGACAAACCAGGCATCACGATACTCGTCGGTCGTGCCGGTCTTTCCGGCCGAAGGGCGTTGCAGGGCGAATGATTTCAGACCCTTCGCGGTACCGTACAGCATGACGTCACGCAGCATCTGGGTAGTAATGTAGGCGGCGGCGGGGGAAAGCACCGGCGCGAGCGACGGCGGGTTCTCAGTCCAGGCATTTCGAGCCCGGTCATAGATGCGGACAATGGTCCTGGGAACGGGTCGCGCCCCGCCGTTGGACAGGGGGGCATACGCGGCGACCAGGTCACTGAGGGAAACCTCATCGGTCCCCAACGCCAGGGAAAGGCCGTTGGCTGCGTGCAGCGAAAGCCCCACTTTCCCCGCGAAGTCGGTGAAGTAGGGGACCCCGATATCATCCAGCACCTTTACCGCGATGACGTTATTGGAATGGGCAAGCGCCTGGCGGAGGGTAAGCTCGCCGTATCGTTCGTTTCCGTAATTCCGAGGTCTCCACGACTCGCCGTTTCCCCGGTCGTAGGATACCGGCGTATCATTCCACAAACTTGACGCGGTAATCCCCTTTTCCAGGGCCGCCGCGTAAATAAAGGGCTTTATGGCCGAACCGGGCTGGCGCTTGGCATAAAAGGCGCGGTTATAGGAATTCCTGCTGAGATCCACTCCCCCTACCGCCGCCAGGACATCGCCGGTAGCGGGATCAAGGCACAGCAAAGCTCCCTGCAGATCAGGGGAAATCCGCCGGACCCCATCACGCAACGTCTTCTCCGCCAGTTTCTGCATTTTCAGGTCCATGGCCGTTGTAACTTCGAGCCCGCCCTGTTCGATGATGTTCGCTCCGTACCGTTCGATCAGCTTGTTGCGGATGTGGGTCACATACTGTGGGGCCTCGCCGGGCTTGACAAAGGTAATTGGCCGTGCGGAGAGCGCGTTCTTTTTCTTCCGGGAGATAATGTTGAGTTCCGCCATGCGCGCGAGAACCAGATTTCGCCTTTGTCCGGCCTCGGAAGACTTCGCCAGGGGGTTGTAGCGGGACGGGTTCTTCGGAATTCCGGCCAGCAGCGCGCATTCCGCTTCGGACAACTGCTCCGGCGTCTTGTCGAAATAGAGACGGGAGGCCTGGGCAACTCCCCATGCGCCGTTGCCGTAATATATCTCGTTCAGATACATCTCCAGTATCTGCTTCTTTGTGTACTTCCGCTCGTAATCCATTGCCAGTTGGGCTTCCTTCAGCTTCCTGTCAATGGTTTTCTCACCGGACAGAAACTTGTTCTTGATAAGCTGCTGGGTGATGGTCGAGCCTCCTTCGACCATCTTCCCCTTGATCACATCCTTCACCAGGGCACGGGCGATGCCCCTGACATCAATCCCGCCATGTTCATAGAAACGGGAATCTTCGATTGCCACCACCGCATTCTGCAGGAATGCGGGGATGCGGTCGATGGAGACCCAGTACTTGCCTTCCGCCTGTATCCGGCCGACAAAGCTCCCGTTGCGATCAAAGACCTTGATGGACGTGTAGCCCGGCCGCAGGGAAGGGTGCGTGGCGATATTTTCGCGGGCGACTGCCGGTGAAACGAGACCGGCAATCAGGAAGAAACCCGCGATACCGATAGATATGCTTTTTGCTGAAAAACGGGGTAGTGAGAATATCAAGTTCTTTTCTCCTTCAAACAAGTAACGTCGAGTCAGTCACTGAAAAGGGTTTCCATCTCCAACCCGGTTGATACGGATACTTCTTCAGCCGGATGCGCGGCGACATGAACGGGGACACAGCCGTGATTCAAGAATAGAGGAGGAGCGTACGGCGACAAAAGTATACTGCATCCCTGAGCAGCGGGTCAACGAGATTGCCCGGGCCACGGCGCCCGGGACGGACAGCCCGGCGGAAAGGGGCGGCTGCCGGACATCCGCCTGCTTTCAAGGATACCTTCCCAAGGCCCTCGCGCCTCTTTCCGAAATCCCGTCATTCAAGACCCGTGCTTTCCTCTTGACATGGAGCCATTTTGGGACTAATTGAAGTGACTGAAAAAAAACTTGGGAGGTTTCTCTATGAAAAAAGCTGGACTTCATCTGATCTCGGCGTCATTGCTTGTCGTATGCATGGTTGCGTTCGCGTTTGCCGCGGGAGAGACAAAATCGGTATCGACCAAGGTTGAAAAACCTTCGCTTACGGTAAAGACCGAGCCGGGGAAAAAAGGGGCGGCCGCTCAACAACAAAAGAAGGCTGCCGTCGTGAAAACAGTGGAACCGATCGACATCAACACTGCATCGGCCAAGCAACTGAAAACCCTTCCCGGCCTCACCGACCAGGACGTGAAGAAGATCATGAAGGGTCGTCCGTACACCAGGAAAGATGAATTGAAATGGAAAAAGGTCCTGACTGCACCCGCATATGACATGATACAGGCAAATATTATCGCGAAACAAACCGAAAAAGCGGCAAAGCCAACCAAATCCGCCAAACCGGCCGAACCGGCTAAACCAGCCAAACCTGCCAAGGCAGCTGAATCGGCAAAACCGGCTCAACCCGCCAAGTAAGGCTTCCCGCAAGAGCGTCGACGCCGCTTCGCTGTTGCACGCGACAGCGAAGCGGCATTGCGGCATCACCAATCATCTCCACTATCCCCTCGCTGCAAAGAATCCGGCACACACCTCTCATATTCTCCTGCCGTACCAGTCGTTTATCTTCCCGAGCCCTGTCCGTGTCAAGATATCCTGAATTCGGCAGTTGGAGGCATCCTTCGTTCGCTCCGATTGCCCTCTTTCCGCTGCTCTAAGCTCATTTCGCTAAGAGCAGCAAAAAACAGGACAGATTCGCTCTCTACGGATACCTCCAACTGCCGGTTTTAGGGTTATATGGCACACATCACAACAAGGCACAGGCCCCCTCTCGAACACCGGAAAAAAATCCACGCAAACCATTCCTTACCTTCCTGAAATCAGAAAGCATGATGAATACTCCCGCATCGGTGTTGAACCACAACAAGCATAATCAATCCAGCTACTTATGTTTCATTATAGAATTTCATTGCCCACCAGGAAAATTACATAAAAATATTCTTGACATTCAAATATATACTATGTAATAAATCAAAACTAATTTTAAATCATTAGTTCATATCAATACAGAAAAAAGGCACACCGTTTTCTCGCAACAGACTCCAGCCAGACAGTTCAGTCTCCGACCTCATGTTCCCGTTCCGCTTTCGCCGCAGCCCTCCGCGCCCCGTGAAGTCAATCAAACAGAGGGGAAAAGTGAAGATCTTCATCATCTCTTTCGTTGGGCTTATACATTTTTTTTTCCTGGTCGACACGGGTTTATCGCAAGCCCCCGATACCGGCATGGAAGTGGACGGCCTTATCCTCAACCAAACCAAGACCCGAACCGGCCACGAATTCTATAGACAATTCGCTACCATATGGGATCCCCCCGCCGATGCGAACGAGATCAACATCGTAATCATCGAAAACGCCACCCCCCAGTGGGGGAGCATCATACAGATAAAGGTGAACGAAGCGGTGGTGTTCCTGAGCCTCGCAAAGCCCGGCGACGCGGCAATCAAGGAACTTGCGGGAAAAGCCGTGGAGCGCGTCGGACAGTACCTTACGGTCTACGTGCGGGACCTGGCAAAATATAAGGACGACGACCTGGCCACCAGCGGATGGTAGGGGACGGAAAGGAGTGAAAGAGCGATGAAAATTTCAACAGCATGCTGTATCGCGGTCCTGACGGCCGTAACGGGCGGGGCTGCCGCGTTGGCTACGGAACTGGTCTACGCCCCGGTCAATCCCTCATTCGGCGGCAATCCGCTCAACGGTTCATATCTGATGAGCATTGCCGGCGCCCAGAACAAGTTCAAGGAGAAGACGGCGACAAACTCCCTTGACACGCAGGATTCCCTCTCGACTTTCAAGAGGCAACTTGAAAACAGGATCCTCAACTCCATCGCCAACCGGATAGTTACCGATGCTTTCGGCGATGAAGGCCTGACGGACGGGGAATACATCGTGAACAACCTGAGGGTTAACATCAATGCTTCCGACCCCACGGTGACGGTAATGACGATCACCGATATGGACAACGGCAATACCACGACGATCCAGATCCCAACCCTATGAAGGATGCGACCATGAACGATACGCCCTGCGAAAACTGTCGGAGATGGACACACCTTATCCTTCTTCCCGCACTCCTCCCGCTCCTGTTCGGCTGTACCGCCCGACTTGCGAACCTTGCAACGGAAAGGGCATCCATAACCTGCACGAGCGCCGCCCACAAGGATCTTGTTTTACTCCCGCCCCTGCAGAAGAAGATAGTGGTCTCGGTGTATGCCTTCCGCGACCAGACCGGCCAGTACAAGCCCCTCCCCAATGCCACTTCCTTCTCCACCGCGGTTACCCAGGGCGCGGCATCCATGCTGATCCAGGCGCTCAACGATTCCAACTCCTTCGTCCCTGTGGAGCGGGAAGGGCTGCAGAACCTCCTCACCGAGAGAAAGATCATCCGGGCCGCGGCGGGAGAGATCGGCAACGGCGACAAGGACAAAAGCGTCCTCCCCCCCCTGCTGTCCGCGGCCATCGTGCTGGAAGGGGGAATCATCGCCTATGACACCAACGTGGTCACCGGCGGCCTGGGCGCGAAATATTTCGGGCTCGGCGGCTCCATCGACTACCGGGTCGATCAGGTGAGCCTGTACCTGAGGGCGGTGGATGTGAAGAGCGGCCGCATCCTGAAAACGGTTTCCACGACAAAGACCATCCTTTCCCGGGGCGTGGACGTGCAGTTGTTCCGCTTCGTCAGCCTGCAACGCCTCCTGGAGGTGGAGACCGGCCTGACCACCAACGAACCGGCCCAGCTCTGCGTGCTGGAGGCCCTGGAGAAAGCGGTCACCGGCCTGATCATCGAAGGAATTATCGACAGGCTGTGGGCACTGAAGAACCCCGAAGACATGAACTCGCCGGTCATCCAGAGCTACCTGAAAGAAAGGGGTATCCCCGCTCTCCGGCTCGACGGCAAGGGAAACCTGGTCGGGTCGACACCGGAAAGCGTTTCCGGATCAAACAACGAAAGGAGGACGCCATGACTTTTCCGACACAACCGTTCATGACCGCGATTGCGGCGCTGGTCCTCGCCGTTTTGCCGTTCAACGGAGAGTGCGGCGACATAAGCGCCTTCAACGAATTGGGATCAGTTGATGAAATTCCGGGCAGCGCCACTACTGCTTCCATCACTCAGAACGGCGACCGGAATGTTTCCGGAATCCAACAGCAAGGCAACTTCAACCGGGCCACGATTGTGCAAAGCGGCGGGGACAACACCGCATCCGTCAGCCAGACCGGGGCCGGGAACCTGGGAGAACAATACCAGACCGGGACGGGCAACAGCGCCGAGATTTCCCAGACCGGAGAAGGAAACCACGCCGTGCAACAGCAGAACGGCAGCGGCAATCTGGCTTCCGCTGTCCAAGTGGGCGCCAACAACACGGCCAGCCAGAGCCAGGCGGGAAACGGACTCGCTAGCATCGTGACCCAGATGGGCAACGGCATGGTCATCAATGTCATTCAGGGCAGGTAATCCCTGCCCCGCCGGATTCGGACGCGCCAGCACACCCCCTGAACGTTCCGAAACCGGACATTACAAAGGAAGGGAGGTGACAGCGGTTGTAAGAAGGTACGGATACCGGTGAAGGAAAGAAGCAGTCTCAGTCAACCATTAGAAAGGGAGGAAGCAATGAGAAAGCTCTCAACAATGGCGCTTACGCTGATTTTCATCCTCGCGTGCGCCGCAATCGCCGCAGCAGACAGCAACACCGCCACCCAGTTCCAGGTGGGGGAAAGCAACACCGCGAACATCGACCAGAGCGGAGGGAACTCCAATGTGGCGGTCCAGGGTCAGGGCGCCAGAACATCCGACGAGTTCTGGAATGGCGGTACTTACGTCATCGGCAACAACGCAACCATCACTCAGGCCGGTGACGCCAACGCGGCAACACAGACGCAGCTCGGGGACTATAACACCGCCATAGCAGAGCAATACAACGGAGGCAACACCGCCTACCAGGAGCAGACCGGCGACTTCAACTATGCCTACATCTATCAGGACGGGGCACAGGGCGCCAATGCCCTGTCGCCGTACGGCGCCGAGCAGTACCAGTCGGGGCTTAGCAACACGGCCTGGATCTACCAGTACGGCAGCGGCAACTACGCAAAGCAGAACCAGCCCGGCAACTCCAACGGGGCGGGTATCGCGCAGTGGGACAGCGGCAATACCGCCTACCAGGAGCAGACCGGGACAGGCAATGGCGCGCAGATCTACCAGTGGGGCACGAACCCTGGATGGACCGGCTCGGGTATTTACGGCGCCCAGCAGTACCAGACAGGGACCGACAACTATGCACAAATCATACAGAGCGGCGCCGACAACATTTCCTGGCAAAGGCAGGACGGCACGTGGAGCAATGCCTACATCGACCAGTACGGCTACGGGAACATTGCCTCCCAGTATCAGGTGTATGGTGAAGGCAATTGGGCGCAAATCTACCAGAATGGATACGGTAACTCAGCCATGCAGTATCAGGGAGGCGATTACAATACCGCGTATATCGGGCAGTCCGGTACGGGAAACACGGCCTACCAGGATCAGTGGGGATACGGCAACTCAGCCGACATCTCCCAGATCGGCGAGGGCAACTATGCAACGCAGGTACAGTATGGCGACGAAGGAATTGCGACCATCGCTCAGGATGGGAGCTCAAACAACGCCTACCAGTACCAGTCCGGATACGGCAACATCGCCTCCATCAGCCAGAGCGGCATCGGCAACGTCGCCAGCCAGTACCAGTCCGGCTCCTACAACAGCGCGACCATCGTACAATAGAATTCAGGAATCTCTTCTCCCATTTTGAAACGATTTCATTTCAGCGGCCCATCGCAAAGATGGGCCGCCCCTTTCCAGAAGAAGTCATGGTGAAACATGCAGACAGTGCTTATATGCCTTCTCTTGTGCGGAGCGCTTCCCGGCGTCGGCACAGCGGCCGGTGGAGAAGAGTGGAAGGCTTGGTTCGACGCGCGGCAATCCGGAACTCTCCTGGCCGTAACCGCTTATTGCCGGGGAGAAAATAAGGGAAAGGTACGCTACAGGATGGAGACGTCGAAACAGGGGCCGTCCGGAACGTCCAAAAGCGTGCAGTCGGGTGCGGCCGTAGTCGTACCCGGCGAACCGACTGAGCTTTCCCGGCTTTCCCTCGGCATTCGCCCCGGAGACCGATACACGATACTCCTGACACTGTTTGAAGATGGAACGCTCGTAGCTGAAGAGATCCTGGTGCATCCTCCACACCAATGACAAAGACTCGGACCGTGCATCCATCGGCTACTTTCCCTTGATTACCATCGTCTCACAGCACCGCTCTTCCTGTCCCACCTCAATACCTGTACACAAGCATATCCTCAACCGCGGTTTCCTCCCATTAGCGTATCCGCCGAATCCCTCCTTGAACTGCCGGGAATCGGAAGTACAATGGAACCATTCCGAGGCAGGTGGAGACCATGCGGAGATATTCCCTGTTCCTGACGCCGTGCGACGCCGATTTCACGTACACCGCCAATCTCATCCGTGAACTGTGCCGCACATACGACACGCCCGCTTTCGAGCCCCACGTTACCGTGTATTCGGGGTTCCTTGAAGATTTGGAAAGCCTGAAGAAGGTGGTTTCCGCCTCGGTCTCCGGCATCGGACCGTTTCCCCTGCGCATCCGGAGTATCAGCTGCCGCGAAGAGTACTTCAGGAGCCTGTTTCTGGAATTCGAAGAAGAACCGCGGCTCCGGGTTATCCATGACAGGATGCGGGCCGGGGTCGGCGAAAACGAAGCAGATCGGGAGTTCTTCCCGCACCTGAGCCTTCTCTACCGTGACATGCCGCTGCGCCGCAAGGAAGCCCTGGCGAAACGGGTCGTTCCGGATCGGTCCGTGCTGCTCTTTGACCAGGTGAAGATAGTGACACCCCGCAACCGGGAGGAGGGATGGCGCGACGCAGAGCAGTGGCAGACCCTGTTCCGTGTCGGACTCGGGGAGAAGGAGGCGGCGTAGTCCCCCGCCTTCCGCATACCGCGGAGGATGGAGGAGAGTGTCGCTTCCGGAGTCCTGAGACACAACGACCGTGCCGAACCTGGTATTTGCCCGGAGAGTGGTACACTCCTTTCTATGGATCGAGAACAACGCATACTTGCGGTCATCTTTGTCTCCTCGTCAGCTTCGCTGGCCTTCGAGGTGCTGCTCACCCGCATCTACTCAATCTCCGTCTCGTACCACTTCGCCGCCATGGTCGTCAGCATCGCCATGCTCGGCCTGGCCGCCGGCGGCGTGCTCCTCTCCATCTTCCCCGCTCTCGGGAATCCCAACCATATGGGGAAATACGCCATGGCGCTGGGAATCGCCCTCCCGGCCGGCTTCCTGCTCATAAACCGCTTCCCCTTCGACTCGGTGCGCCTCTCCTGGGAGTGGACGGAAATACTCCGCATCGGGTTCCACTATCTCGTGCTTGCGGTCCCCTTTCTCTGCGCCGGCCTTCTCATGGCAACAGCCTTCACGGCTCGCAGCAGCCGTTCGGGTCTCGTCTACGGGGCCGACCTACTCGGTGCCGGCGCCGGTTCCGTGGGTATCCTGGTTCTTACATCCCTGACATCTCCGGAATGCGGCGTCTTCCTGCTCGCGGCACTGGTGCTCGCCGCCTCCTGCGCACTGCTGTCCCCTCCCCTGCGGAGCGCGGCCGCCGTTCTTTCTCTTGTTTCCCTCGTCCTTTTCCTCCTGCAACCGGAATTCGCCGGACTGAGGATGTCTCCCTACAAGGGTCTCGAAGCCGCCCTCCGCTACCCCGGCGCACGCCACCTCCGCACCTACTATTCTCCCGATGCGAGAGTCGATACCTTCAAGAGTCCGGCGGCCCGATTCGCCCCCGGCCTGAGCCTGAAGTACCTTGAGCCTCTCCCGGAGCAGACGGGCATTGCCGTTGACGGAGGCGAGACCAGCGCCGTTACGAACGCATCTGATCCGACACAACTGGCGTTCCTCTCCTACCTCCCCGCCGCCCTCCCCTATGAAGCCGCCACAAGGAGACGGGTGCTGGTTCTCGATCCGAAGGGCGGACTCCACCTTCTCCTTGCGCGGCGTTATGGCGCACGAGATATCGTCGGGATTGAGTCGACACCCCTCCTGGCAAGGGTCTATGGGGAAATGGCCACGGCATCTCCGGACGGGCGTCGGCTGCTGACAGGAACGGGAAGGGCGTGGCTCATGGGGGGAAAGGAGACGTTTGATCTGATCGATATGCCGCTTCAGGGCGCACGTCCGTCAGCGGCATTCGGCATGGCGGAGGAGTACCGGCTCACCGTGGAGGCCTTCCGCGAGTACCTCTCCCATCTAGGACCGGACGGCGCGCTGTGCCTCACCCTGTTCCTGCTTCCTCCACCCCGCATCGAACTGAGAATCCTGGCGACAGCGGCAACCGCGCTGGAAGAGATGGGGGTGCGGGATGCGAGCCGCCATGTGGCGGTGACGCGCAGTTGGGGAAGCCTTTCCATCCTGGTGAAACGCTCGCCCCTGAGCGGAGCCGAGGTGGAGAGGATTCGGCGCTTCGCCCGTGATCGGTGGTTCGATGTGGCGTCCCTGCCGGGCCTCGGGGCCGAGGAGAGCAACGTTTTCGTCAGGCTCCCCTCCGACGAATACTACCGGGCATGTGCGGCAGTGCTCTCTCCGGCGAAACGCGCGGCATTCATGGACCGCTACCTGTTCGACATCGCACCCGTGCGCGACGACGCGCCCTTCTTCCATCACTTTCTGCGGCTGGGAAACATGGGTGAGACCTACCGGGTCATGGGCGGGAAATGGCAGTTCTTCCTGGAGGAAGGGTATCTGTTTCCCGCGATTCTCCTCCAGGCGCTGGTTATGAGCGCGCTCCTGATCCTTGTCCCCGCCATTGCACGATCCCGTAACGGAGACCGGGAGATTTCCGGAAAGCCGGCGCCGAATCCGTCCGTTTCAGAGCAATCCGGCCGGGCCGCTCCCGGAGCCCGGTTACTCCTCCCCTACTTCGCCCTCATCGGGATCGGATTCATGTTCGCGGAGATTTTTTGTATCCAGAAGCTCCTCCTCCCCCTGGGAAATGCCACCTTCTCCCTGGCAGCGGTCCTCGCCTCCCTCCTCATCGGCTCAGGGGCCGGGAGTCTCTTCAGCCAGCGCTGCGAGGCTTTACGGCGTCCTCGTATTCTGGTGGTCATCGCGCTGCTAATACTCCTGTACGGACTCCTCCTCCCCCACGCCCCGTCACTCCTGACCGCGCTCCCTCGGCCGCTCCGCTTCGCCGCCGTATTCATCGCCCTCGTTCCCCTCGGAGTTCCCATGGGAATCCCCTTCCCGGTCGGCATGAGGCTCCTGGGGGAGAGGGATCCCTCCCTGATCCCCTGGGCGTGGGCCATCAACGGCTCTTTCTCGGTCCTTGCCCCGGTCATGGCCCTCATGCTCGCCCTGTCGACAGGCTTCGGAGCGGTCGCATACCTGGCCGCGGCAGTCTACTTTCTCGCCTTTCTCCTCCTCGCCACGGCTCATACGTAAACCATCCGGCCGTTATTTCTTCCGGGCCTCGCCGATCATGGGGACAAAGGCGACCTCACCTTTCTGTTCCACGGAGAGATCCCCCCCTTTCTTCTTCGTGACCAGGGTAAGCGTCTGGTAGAAGACCGTGCTTCCCAGGGGAAGGATCAGCCTGCCCCCCTCCTTCAGTTGTTTCAAGAGAGGTGGCGGGATGTGGTTCACAGCGGCCGTGATGATGATGGCGTCAAAAGGGGCATGCTCCTGCCATCCGAAGTAACCGTCGGAATATTTCACCCGTATATTCCGATATCCCAAATCCTTCAACCGTTCAGCGGCCCGCTCCGCAAGGCCCTTCCGGATCTCTATGCTGAAGACCTCTTTCACGATCTCCGCAAGGATCGCGGCCTGGTAGCCCGACCCGGTGCCGATCTCCAGCACCCGATCGTTCTGCGAAAGTCTCAATTCTTCGGTCATCAGCGCCACTACGTACGGCTGGGAGATTGTCTGGCCCTCGCCGATGGGAAGGGGGTGGTCGCTATAGGCTCCGGGCCGGAGAGACCTGTCCACGAGGAGATGTCGGGGCACCTTTTCCATGGCCGCCAGCACCCGCGCGTCCCTGATGCCGCGGCCCCGGATCTGCCGCTCCACCATATCCATCCGTTTCGCCCGGTACGGGTCGTCCGCCAGTGCATGGGAAACCGTTACGAGCGCCAGCACCGCACTGAAGAGTATCCGAATCAGCATCATCTTCACCTCCTCCGACTCATCCGGAGTTGCGGGAAGATATTACTTCGGCAAGCAAACCTGTATTTGGGTGCACGGCGCGCCGTGCACCGATTGGGCGAGGCGCGCCTAGCCCCTACCATTGATATATTTACTTGCCTCCGTAATACTAGTACGTTCCTTCCGGAGGATAGGACGGACCTTCGATTCGCTCCTGGCAGCGGACGCAGCGGACTGCATACGGGATGACCCGGAGCCGCTCCTCCTCAATCTCGACGCCACAGTCCTCGCACAGGCCGAAAGTCCCTTCCTCGAGCTTTCGTTCCGCTTCTTCCATTCGAGTCAGACGTTCACGAAGTATGTCGGCCACGGCAAGGCCGGTATCGGATAGCACGTCCAGCATGCTCTGTTCCCCGAGGTCCCGCGGGATATCATATTCGGAATGCAGCTTTTCCTGGTCGCGGAATATTTCCGAGCGGAGCTCCTGCCACAGCCGCCTTTTTTCCTCGCGCAGTATTTCCCGCAACCGTTCCTGCCTCTCCTTCTCTTTACGCGTCATGGGCTTCGCCCTCCTTGGACAATGCTCAACGTCTCCTTCTCAGTGTAGCCCAAATCGACTGCCTCACAATGCTACGAAGCGCGGAAAAGAAGCACGTGCCAGAGAAGCGCGATGCGGGCTGCCGCAGCAGTCGCTCCTCATGGGAAAAATGGGTCCCGGCATAGCCAACCAATTCAGTAACGTGGATGCCTCCCGCTGCCGGCGCCTCAATGGCAAAAAACAGCTCAAGTTTTTTCCCTTTTTGTCGAAAAATAGCAACAGCCCAAGTTTCTAATGAAAAAACCTGCCTCACGCCATACTCATGTCTGGCCCACAAGGCAGTACCGCGCAAAGGAGCGTACCATGACACTCAAGAAGAAACTGTCGGCCGGATTTCTGACATGCACCGCCATCCTCCTCTTTGTGGGCGCCATCGGCATCTTTGGCATTGAGAAGCTGAACAGCAGCCTGGATGCCGTTTCCAAGAACAGGCTGCCGAGCATCGACAACCTTGGGATAATCAATGAAGCCCAGGCCGCGGTCAAGGCAGCATGCCGCTCGCTCCTCATACCCGATCTGGCGGCAGACCGGGTCGAGAACCAGCGGAAGTACATTGCACAGGCTTTCGAACGGGCTGACGCCGCATGGAAGGTATACGAGCCTCTGGAGCAGACGCCTGAAGAAGCGGTACTGTGGAAGAAATTCGTCGGCGAATGGGAGCGCTGGAAAAACGATGTCCGGACATTCACAGCCATGTCCGAGGCCTATAGGAAAAAAGGGGCCAAGGAAGACTATGCGAAGGCCCTGAAGTTCGAGCTGACAACGGCGACGGCTTCCTTCCGCGCGGCAGAGGAGACCCTCGGCAAGATAATCGATCTCAATGGCAAGATTGCCCAGCAGGAGAGGATGTCGGGCGACAAGACGGCTTCACGTGCACGGATAACGCTCGTTCTCGCACTCATCTTGGGCGCGCTCGCCGCCGTGACACTCGCTCTGCTGATAACCCGCGGCATACTGCGCCAGCTCGGCGGGGATCCCACCGAGGTGAGCGACATTGCGACAAAGGTCGCCGGGGGAGATCTGGCCGTGCATGTCGCCGTGGCCGACGGTGACACGCGCAGCGTAATGGCCGCCATGAACAGCATGGTGCTAAGCCTTCGCGAGCTCATATCCGAGACCGTAAGCATTTCCAGCGGCATTGCCGCGGCTTCCGCCCAGTTGCACGCCACTTCGGAACAGATTGCCACCGCGGCGGAGGAGGTTGCGTCGCAGACAAGCACCGTGGCCACGGCAAGCGAAGAGATGTCCGCAACCAGCCTCGACATAGCGCGCAACTGCACCTTTGCGGCGGAAAATTCCAAAAAGACCAGCGATTCAGCAGATTTCGGCGCAAGCATTGTCCAGGAAACCATCTCCGGCATGGAGAAAATAGCCGATCGGGTAATGCAGACCGCCATGACCATTGGAACGCTTGGAACCCGCTCCGAGCAGATCGGGGAAATCATCGGCACCATCGAGGACATAGCGGACCAGACCAACCTGCTGGCGCTGAATGCCGCCATCGAGGCAGCCCGGGCAGGAGAGCAGGGACGCGGATTCGCGGTGGTCGCCGACGAGGTGCGGGCACTGGCCGAGAGAACCACCAAGGCGACGCGTGAGATCAGTGAGATGATAAAGTCGATCCAGTCGGAGACCAAGGCGGCCGTTCGGGCCATGGAGGAAGGCGTGAACGAGGTTGAAAAAGGGGCGTCCTCGTCAATGAAGTCAGGTGAGGCACTGCAGGAAATCCTCTCGCAGATTGGGGAGGTGACCATGCAGATCAACCAGATTGCCACTGCCTCTGAGGAGCAGACCGCCACAACCACTGAAATTACCAGTAATATCCAGCAGATAACCGACGTAATACACCAGAGTGCGAACGGAGCTGAAGAGACATCGGCAGCAGCGGCACAGCTCGCGGAGCAGGCACAGCACCTTCAGGACCTGGTCGGAAATTTCCGGATCGCCTAACAGTCAGTCTCGGGAAGGGCTACACGGGCGCATCGGAAACCATGCGCCACATGCCGCGGCACTGCCGAAAACAAAGGGTCGTCCCCGAGACGGAACGTGTCATCACCGGATTTTGCGCATTCGGCTCAAGAATGCGCCAGGATATCCGATACAAACCGTAAAGAGTAGTCAGGAGAGTAAGGGGGCAGTCGCCAATTAAGCAATTAGGCGCCTGCCCCCTTACTCCTCGTGTCCCCTTATTCCCCTCTTCTGGAGCTTTACCCTTCGATTCCATTCATACAAAGCGTATAGAATGCCGTTGCCTTCACTGTCAACCGGATTGTCTCCCGATTTTTTGACTTCCAAGAATGTCTTAGTATACTTTCATCAACCAGATAGAGTCATTCAGCTCCGACCCGTTCAGCCTACGGCTGCCGCTATGGATGAACGGGCAATGGGTGGCGCCGGAAACAGCGCCGCCTCCCGTGTTTGGAAAGGAGCGGCTATTCCTTTACTCATCTTCTACCGATCCCCGCGCTCCATTCCTTCACGAAGTTCACCCACGGCAACGGATACCGCGACGCTGTCATCATTCTTCACCACTGCGGCCTCTACACTGACTGCGCGCAATTCGGATCTCCGGAATGCGGAGCGGAAAGTGCCAACCGGGCAGACGCTCCGTGATGTGCAAAATGGGCGTAGCATGATCGAGATCTCCCCCCGGTTATGCAAAACAGGAAGAAGGAGGAAAAAATGATTAAGAAAGTTCTTAAGGTAAATGGGGTGGAACGGACTCTTATCGTTGACCGGGAAGCCCACCTGTCCGATGTGTTGCGCAAACAGCTTCATCTGACCGGGACCAAGGTCGGCTGCGGCGCCGGCCAGTGCGGCGCATGCAACGTTATCGTGAACGGCAAGCTGATCCGTTCCTGCGTTACCAAGATGAAGCGCATCGAAAACTGGTCCGAGATCACCACCATCGAGGGAATCGGCACGCCTCTGAATCTTCATCCGCTGCAGAAGGCCTTCATCTTCCATCACGCCACCCAGTGCGGTTTCTGCACCCCCGGTTTCATCGTCTCCGCCAAGGCCCTTCTTGACGAAAACCTGAATCCTACCCGTGAAGACGTCCGCGACTGGTTCCAGAAGTATCGCAACGCCTGCCGCTGCACCGGCTATGTCATGATCGTTGACGCAGTCATGGACGCCGCCAGGGTACTCCGCGGCGAGTTGTCCGAATCCGCTATCGAATACAAGATGCCTGCCGACGGCAGGGTGTACGGCACCCGCATGCCCCGCCCCTCTTTCGTCGCCAAGGTCTGCGGCCTGTGGGACTTCGGCGCCGACATGGGCGCCCAACTCCCCGAGAACTCTCTGCAATGCGCCCTGGTTCAGCCCAGGGTATCCCACGCCATCATCAAGGGCATCGAAGCGACCGAAGCGGAAAAGATGCCCGGCGTGTTCAAGGTCGTTACCCACAAGGACGTTAAGGGCAAGAACCGCATTACCGGCCTCATAACCTTCCCGACCAACAAGGGTGACGGCTGGGATCGTCCGATCCTCAACGACGACAAGATCTACCAGTACGGCGACGTGGTGGCCATCGTCTGCGCCGATACCCAGAGCAACGCCAAAGCCGCAGCCGAGAAGGTCAAGGTCGACCTGGAAATCCTGCCGGCGTACATGAACGCCCCGGCGGCCATGGCCGAAGACGCCATCGAGATCCATCCGGGCACGCCGAACATCTATTACACCTGCTACGGTAACAAAGGAGCGGATGTGGAGCCCATCATCAAAAACGCCGCCCATGTGTTCGAAGGCGAATACTACCTGCAGCGTCAGCCCCATATGCCCATCGAGCCGGATGTCGGCTTCGCCTACATTGATGATCAGGGCCGGGTGGTCATCCACTCCAAGTCCATCGGTATCCACCTGCACCTGTACATGATCGCCCCCGGCCTCGGGCTTGAGCCGGATCAGCTCGTCATCGTGCAGAACCCCACCGGCGCAACCTTCGGCTACAAGTTCAGCCCGACATTGGAAGCACTGGTGGGCGCCGCTGCCATGGCCACCGGCCGTCCTTGTTTCCTTGGCTATGACTGGTACCAGCAGCAGACCTATACCGGCAAGCGCTCCCCGTTCTGGCTCAGGGGCAAACTGGCCTGCGACGCGGAAGGAACGCTTCTCGCTCTCGATGCAAGCTGGGAATGCGACCACGGTCCCTATTCGGAATTCGGCGACCTGGTCACCCTGCGCGGCCAGCAGTTCATCGGCGCAGGCTACGACCTGAAGAACATCCGCGGCGTAGGCCGCACCGTCTGCACCAACCACGGATGGGGTTCCGCGTTCCGCGCCTATGGTTCACCGCAAGCCTTCCTGCTGAGCGAATCGCTGGTGGACGAACTTGCCCGCAAAGCCGGTTTCGACCCGTTCGAATTCCGCTACAAGAACATCTATCGCCCCGGCGCAACCACTCCCACCGGCCAGGTTCCGGAAGTATTCTGCTTCGAAGAGATGTTCGACATCATGCGTCCCAAGTATCAGGAAGCAAAGGCCAGGGCCAAGTTGGAGTCCACCGACACGGTCAAGCGCGGCGTCGGTGTCTCCCTCGGCATCTACGGCTGCGGCCTCGACGGCCCCGACACCTCCAATGCCTGGGTCGAATTGCTCCCCAACGGCGACGTCATGGTCGGCAACGCTTGGGAGGATCACGGCCAGGGCTCCGATGTGGGTACGGTGGCATTCGCCCACGAGGCGCTGCGCGCCCTCAACCTGAAACCGTCCCAGATAAAGCTCTGCCTTAACGACACCAGTCTTACCCCTAATTCCGGCCCTTCCGGAGGCAGCCGTCAGAACACGGTCACCGGCACCGCCATCGTTGCGGCATGCAGACTGCTCCTGGACACCATGAAGAAGCCGGACGGAACCTTCCGCACCTATGACGAAATGGAGAAGGAAAAGCTCCCCGCCAGGCACGAAGGAAGCTGGACCACCCCGTGCACCCATCAAGACGAAAACGGCATCGGCAGTCCTTTCTGCTGCTACATGTACGCCCTGTTCATGTCGGAAGTCGCGGTGGACATCACCACCGGCAAGGTTGAAGTGGTGAAGATGACCTATGTAGGCGACAACGGCACCATTGCCAACCGCGGCACCGTTGACGGCCAAGTACAGGGCGGCCTTGCTCAGGGTATCGGTCTCGCCCTCACCGAGGACTTCGAAGACCTGAAGAAGCACACGACCCTCATCGGTTCCGGCTTCCCGTTCATCAAGGACATCCCCGACAATCTGGAAGTATTGTATGTCGAAACACCGCGTCCGGCGACCGCATTCGGTCAGGCAGGTGTCGGCGAAGGTCCGCTGACCTCCCCGCACGTCTCCATCCTGAACGCCATCCATGACGCTGGCGGCGTACGCATCAGGTCCATCCCAGCATATCCGGAGAAGGTAATGAAGGCCCTCAGATCCGAGAAAAAGGCCTACGATGTGAGCGATGCGATGGAGGACGGCTACATGTCCACCGGCGGTATCGACACGCTGAAATAATGCGTCTGATGAAAAAAGGAGATTTCAAGGCATGGGTCTTCGGGGCGATAACGGAAAGGATTCCGGGTTCGCCCCGCTTTTTTTATTCCGAATTTGAGTCCGGTGGGACGGAAATGGGAGAATATCAGGAAAGAAAGAAGGTTGGAATGAGGAGGTAGCGTCTTCATTTTTCAAAGGGCGAAATGAAGGGGTCGTGTCTACATTCTTCAAATCAATATAGAACGTAGACACGACCCTTTGATTCCCTCTTTTTAGCAGCGAACATCTCGCGTCCTACCACAAAACCCCGGAGGAACCTATTTTCGCTAGGAAAGAGTCTCTTGTTCCCAAAATCGGATTACTGTTGTATCCGCTGTTCACCAAACCGTCGAGGTTGCCGTACGTATATCCCGTAAAAACAGCGTCACCGGCCGAGTCAACGGCAATGCCACAACCCCATTCCTCACTTGATGTTCCAAGAAGATTGACCCACTGCTTCGCCCCGGCTTTGTCATATTTGGCAACAAAAATGTCTCCCCACCCCCCGGCAAATGTATTGCCGTCAAGGTTCCCCCGCGTGTATCCCGTTATGAAAATGTTTCCTGATGAATCAAGACTAACTCCACTTCCTCCATCATTATCTGTAGTGCCCAAAAGCCTGCTCCATTGCCTCATTCCGGACGTATCATACTTGACAATGAAGATATCAATCATTCCCATGTTAGCCAGACCGTCCAGATTTCCATTTGTTACGCCGGTGACAAGAGCATTTCCCGACGAATCGAGAGCAATGCCGTTTCCCTTATCCGTTGATGACGTACCGAAAAGCCGCGTCCACTGCCTCGTTCCCGACGAATCATAACGAGTAATTACTGAATCGGTATTTCCAGAGTAAGCTTCACCGTCGATACTTCCTCCAGCGTAGCCCGTTACCGTGACATTCCCGGACGAGTCGACGGCAATGCCGTTTCCCTGGTCCGACATCGCACTACCCAGGAGCCGAACCCACTGTTTCGTTCCTGACATGTCGTATTTAGCTATAACGATATCACTGCCCCCCATATACGTCTCTCCATCGATACCGCCGGATGCGGAACCCGTGATATAAATATTGCAGGACGAATCGACGGCAACAGCTGACGCCACATCAGAACCGCTTGTTCCCAAAAGCCTAACCCACTGTCTCGTCCCCGACGCATCATATTTAGCTATCACGATGTCGTTTCCTCCCGCGTACGGCTGTCCCTCTATGGGATCCTGAACACTGCCTGCCAGGACTACGTCACCCGATGAATCAACAGCAACACCGTAAGCTCTGTCTCGCCAAGCCGTTCCGAGGAGTTGAACCCATTGCATGGTTCCTGTCGAATCATACTTGGCAAGAAAGATATCGGTTCTTCCGGCATTTATATGGCCGCCAAGATTACCGTCGGTTTCACCTGCAATATACATGTTTCCCGAAGAGTCCAAGGCAACGGCCCACCCAGCTTCGTTCTTATCCGTACCCAAAAGCTTCGTCCAGACAGCGGTGGTCACATTTATCGCTGAACAACGCTGTGATTCACCAGCATTATTGAACGCCGATACGGCGTACGAATATGTTTCACCTGTCGTTAAACCCGTGTCCAAGTAAGAAGGAGAGGCAACCGACGTTATTTTTGAGCCGTTTCTGTATACATTATAGCCTGATGCCTTCTCAGAGGAACTCCAGTCGAGCCTTACACTGCTCCTTGCGGCGGCTGCCTTTAGTGAAGTTGGGGTATCAGGAGGCCCTTCAAAAATTACCAGGAGACTTTCGATGTTGGCAAAAAGGCTTTCGATGTTTCCCAGCTGACCGGAGGAGTTGGAAGGCTGTCCTCCTCCATATGTATATGTTGTCTTAGAACCGCCGCATCCCATGATAATCACGTACAACAATACCAAAAAGCTTAGTCGAACAATTCCGAACATCATCATTACTCCTTTTGTTGACGACTCCGGCGGCATCAGACATCCCATCCCCCGGAACACCATTTTCATTAAAAACATGAGCGCTTTTTTATTATCGTATCTTCAAGAGATATGTCAACATTTCTAATGATAAAGCTTCCAGCCGAGAAAGTAGTAAAATGAACCGCAATATCGAAGGTCCGACGCCCCTGTTTCTGAAAACCCGACCGGTCGGATACAAAAAAACCGGCTCAAGATTTTGCGAAAACGGCCGATACATTCCTGAGAAGACGGTTGAACTGCGCCTCAGATTCATTCGCATGGAAATAAACTCTCTGCCAAACGGTGCATATCCATATACTATAAGGAGATTTATCATGGGCATCCTGGGATTCAGAAAAAAGCAGAATAACGGCGCCGGCTCCGTCGCCATCCAGACCACGGCGGCCGGGCTCTCCGGCGAACTGCAAAAGATTCGTATCTCCCCCACCTTTGTCACCGCCTATGTGTCGCCCCATGTGGACATCGACCAGGTCGCGAAGACCATCGCATCCCGCTTCCCCGGGGTTCCCACGATGATCTGCTCCACTGCCGGAGAACTGCACGCCGACGGCGGCCGGCTCTACTGCCCGACGGGCAGCCGCTGGGATCGCGTCGTAGTGCAGTGCTTCGACGCCTCCATCATAGCCGAAGCCGAGATTGTCTCCGTTCCCCTCGGGTGTGAAGACCTGCGCCGTGGAAGCATCGACACGGGACTCAAAGACCGCGTGGACCGCATCGGCAAGGCAATCGCGGGACTCAAGGTGAGCATGAAGATAGATTTCCGCGATACCCTGGCGTACGTCCTGTTCGACGGCCTGTCGGCCTCCGAATCATTCTTCATGGAAGCGCTGTACGATTCCGGCCGTTTCCCCTGCCTGTTCGTGGGCGGTTCTGCCGGCGGGACCTTCGACTTCCGCAATACCTGGCTGCATGACGGCAGACGAAAACTGGAAAACCACGCCCTGATCGCCTTCATCAAGACAGCGCCGGGAGCGCGTTTCGGGGTATTGAAGAGCCAGAATTTCGAACCGGCCGGGAGCAGTTTCCATGTCCTTTCCGCTTCGGTCGAACAGCGCTATGTGAATCAGGTGATTGACGGTAATGGTCGTATCAGCTCCCTGGTGGATGCGCTGTGCAATGCCCTTGGCTGCTCACCGTCCAACCTGGAGGCGAAACTGGCCGATTACTCGTTCGCCATAACCGTGGGGAAGGAACTCTTCGTCCGGTCCATATCGCAGCTCAACATAGACGCCGACAGAGTCCATTTCTACTGCGATATCGCCCCCGGAGAGGAGCTGCACCTGGTGCGCAGGACCGGCCTGGTCGGCAACACGGAAAAGGATTTCCGACGGTTCATGCAGGGGAAACCGGGCAACCCCGTAGCAGGCATTCTCAATGACTGCATCCTTCGTCGACTCTGCAACGAACGCGAGCTTTCAGACATGGGGAGGGTCATGTCGTGCGGCGCAATGGCGGGTTTTTCAACCTTCGGCGAGATCCTCGGCCTGAATCTCAACCAGACGTTGACCGCGGTCTTCTTTTTCCGCGTACCGGCGGGCGCCCAGTTCCAGGACGAGTATGTGGAAAACTTCGTCGCCCACTACGGGGAGTTCAAGGCATTCTTCCTGAGGAGGCAGATTTCGAAACTGAGCGGTCTGTCGCGGGTCGTCATCCGGCAGATTGACGATTTCAAGGGACAGCAGTATGAAAGCCGACTGGACGCGTCCGGCCTTGAGCCGGCCATGGCCAGGCTTTTCGGCGGGTTGAACGATTTGGGCCAGGCGCTGTACGAAGCGGACGCCCAGAGGGATACCCTGGCGGGTCAGCTTGAAACATGCGCCAACGATCTTTACGGCTCTGTCGACGACCTGGCCTCCCACATCGAGCAGCAGGTTCAGGCCATTCAACAGTTGGGCGAGAATTTCTCCTCCCTGACCCAGCAGGCCAACACGTCGGCGGCAAGCGCCCATGAACTTGCCGAAGCCAGCCGACAGATCCAGAGCGTGGTGGAGATAATCGAACAGATCGCCGACCAGACCAACCTGCTGGCCCTCAACGCCGCCATCGAGGCCGCCCGAGCCGGCGAAAGCGGGCGCGGTTTCGCGGTCGTCGCCGACGAGGTGCGCAATCTTGCGGAAAAATCCCGCACGAGCGCCATGGAGATCAGCACCAACATCTCCCGCCTGGCCTCCGAGATTGGCACCGTTGCCGGAGAGATTGAATCCCAGTCGGAAAACGTGGCCAGCCTCTCTTCACTGCTGAGCGTCATCGAGGAATCGAGCGGCAGGACCGCCGACACGGCCGACCACACCAAGGGGGTAGCGGACACCCTGAAACAAATGACCCGGTTACATGCCTGACGGCCTCTCGCCGTGAGTTTCGATTAATCCTATATTCGGCAGTTGAAGTCATCCTTCGTTCACTCCGAATGCCCTTCTTCTGCTGCTCTAAGCTCATTTCGCTGCAGCCGATGAACTCACCCCGCGGGTTCGGACACCATCGGCCGGTGACGCTCCATTTCGCCAAGAGCAGCAAAGAATCAGGCCGAAGTCGTTCTCTTCGGACAACTCCAACTGCGGTTTTCAGGTTAATTTCGCGAAATGCATTTTCTGGTGACGGAATAGAAAAAGGGGTTAGCTGTTAAAGCTAACCCCTTGATTTTACTGGCGGAGAGATAGGGATTCGAACCCTAGGAACGGCAAGCCGTTCAACAGATTTCGAGTCTGCCGCCTTCGACCTCTCGGCCATCTCTCCTCGATGCCCGCGCATTATCCGGGAATCCTTCCGGAATGTCAAGCCGGAGCTGTTCTAAAACAATCCTTCAAGCCCGTATTAAACTGGGATGAAGGGGATGCACGGGATACCTGTAAAATCTGAACATACGTTCTATCCCCCTTACTCCCTTGTGTCCCTGTTGCTTCGATTTTTCATTTGTCGTAGCGCTCCGCACGGTACGAGCTCCGCACGTAGGGGCCGCTCTCCACGTGCCGGAAACCCATGGACAGGGCCTTTTCCCGATACCGGTCAAATGCCTCGGGTGGAAGATACTCCCGGACCGGGTAATGCCGTTTGCTCGGGGCCAGGTACTGGCCGATGCTGAGATAGGCGCAGCCGACTTCAAGGAGGTCGCCGAAGGTCCGCAGCACCTCCCCCTCTTCTTCACCCATGCCGAGCATGATACCCGACTTTGTCCTCAGAGAGGCGTCCAACTCCCTCACCGTGCCGAGCAGCGCGAGGGAACGGCGGTAGTCGGCCCCGGCGCGGATGTGGTAGAGGCGGGGCACCGTTTCCAGGTTGTGACCGAGGATGTCCGGATGCGCCGAAACAACGATTTTAAGACCGTCCCTGTCTCCTCCGAAATCGGGTATCAGGAGTTCGATCGCCGTTTCCGGGGATGCGCCCCGTATGGCCCGCACCGTGTCGGCAAAGAAGGATGCGCCGCCGTCCGGAAGATCGTCCCGCGTGGGGCTGGTAATCACCACATGGTGGAGCCCAAGGAGGCGGATAGCCTCCGCCACCCGACCGGGTTCATCCCGGTCCGGTGGGAGAGGATCCCTCTTGGTGACGTTGCAGAAAGAACACCTACGGGTACAGGCGGTACCGAGTATCAGAAAGGTCGCCCGACCGCTCCCGTAGCATTCGGAGATATTGGGGCAGTGGGCCTCCCTGCACACGGTATGGAGCCTGAGGCCATCCAGGAGAGCATCCATGTCCCGGTGGCCGGCAGGAGAGATCTTCTTCCGGAGCCATTCGGGGCGGTGAGACGGGCTCATCGCTCCTCCATTCCGTGGTTCCATGCGTCCGAGAGATACTTACTTTCCCGCAGACGGTTTGCCTCTTCCCGCTCTTCCCGGCTGGGGTCGCATGCGCGGAGCGTTATCCCGAGGTTTTTTTCAAAGGAAGCGACAAGAAATCCCTTCAGGCGCTCTTCGTCCGTGTCCGGCGCCAGGTCGGAAATCGAGATCGCCCACCGCTCCGGGTCGGGCGGCTCTCCCCGCAGGAAAGGAATCATGCGGGACAGGCGGTCGCGCAGGGGGATGGAACCATGCTGAAAAATGATCTCCCGCGTGCGGCGCTGGGCATTCCCGCCCAATTTGCGGCCGCTGACGGTGATGTCATACTCCTCCCGGCCAGCGAAACAGAGGGAGGTCCTCTCTCCCAGCCTCTCGTTTGCCCGGCGTGAATCGACGGCAAAGGCGGGGTCCAGGCCCATCCCGCGGTACGTGAGGATGAGAAAACCGCACAGCTTTCGGTACGATTCCTTGACGCCACTGACCCCGTCGATATGCTCCGGTGAACAGATGATGCTGTAGGTCAGTTCATCCCCGTGAAAGATGCATCCACCGCCCGTGACCCGCCTGACAACGGCGATCCCCTCCCGTGCGCATCGCTCCAGGTGAAGCACATCACCGGCCTGCTGAAATTTGCCGAGGGAAAACGCCGGCGGGGTCCAGCCGTAGAGACGCAGCACCGGCTTCGACTTCGCCGGATCGAAACAGGCGAGAAGGGCCTCATCAAGCGCCATGTTGGTCGGACCGTCCAGGGGGCCGGTGTCGATAAGGCGCCACTCCTTACTCATCACCCCTCACTCCTCACTTCAGATGGGTAGCAGACCCGGATCTCCCGTGCCGCCTTGGTCTCGTCCAGGCGGGAAACCGGTGTGGTGCGCGGGGCCTGCAGCAGTTCCCCGGGATTCGTTTCGGCCAGTTCCGCCGCCTCGATCATGGCGGCGATACAGGCGTCGAGGGTCTCCCTGCTTTCCGTCTCGGTGGGCTCGATCATGAGGGCTTCCTTGACGATCAACGGGAAGTAGACCGTGGGAGGATGGAATCCCCGGTCGATGAGGAATTTGGCGATGTCGACGGCGTGGATGCCATTTTCGACCTGGCGGGCCGCGGACAGGACGCATTCGTGCATGCAGGGCTTGTCAAAGGGGATGTCATACCACTCCTTGAGACGGCGCATGACATAGTTGGCGTTCAGCACCGCCATCTCGCTGACCTCGGTGAGGCCTTCCCGTCCGAGCATGGTGATGTAGGCGAGCGCCCTCACCAGCACCCCGAAGTTTCCGTAGAAGGCGGCAATGCGGCCGATGCTCTCCGGCCCTCCTTCCTCCACGATGAAATCGCCGGTATCCCGTTGCGTCACGCGGGGCGAAGGAAGGAAGGGGACAAGCCCGGCCTTCACCCCCACCGGCCCGCTCCCCGGACCGCCGCCGCCGTGGGGTGTGCCGAATGTCTTGTGGAGGTTCACATGGATGGCGTCGAAGCCGATATCGCCGGGCCGAACCTTTCCGAGGATCGCGTTCAGGTTGGCGCCGTCGCAGTACACCAGAGCGCCGTGGTCGTGGGCGATGGAGCAGATCTCGGCCACGTGGGGATTGAAGAGGCCGAGGGTGTTGGGGCATGTCATCATCACCGCTGCCACCTCTTGGTTCATGGCGCCTTTGAAGGCGTCCAGGTCCATGTCTCCGTAGGGCGCGGTCGGGACGGTAATCACCTCGTATCCGGTCATGGCGGCGGTGGCCGGATTCGTGCCGTGGGACGAGTCGGGCACCACCACGAAACGCTTCCGTTTGCCGCGCGCCCGATGGTACGCGGCAATCATCATGATGCCGGTCATCTCCCCGTGCGCGCCCGCAAGGGGGGTACAGGAGAATTCGTCCATGCCGGTGATCTCGGCCAGAAGCCGTGAAAGCGCATGGATTACCCCGAGGGAGCCCTGAACGAGCTTCCCGCCCGACGGCAGAAGGGGCAGCATGGGATGGGAATGGGAGAAGAGCCTCGCGGCATCCTCGCAGGCAGCGGGGTTGTATTTCATGGTGCAGGATCCGAGCGGGTAGAAGGTGGTGTCCACTCCCAGATTGCGGCGGGAGAGATTGGTGAAGTGCCGCACCATGTCCAGTTCGCTCACCTCGGGGAGCCCCGGCGGTTCTTTCCTGAGCAGAGATTTCGGCAGGTCGGCGGCCCTCGGCACATCGGAGCGGGGAACGTGGGCGCCGCGACGGCCGGCAACGGATTTCTCGAAGATCAGGTCCATAACGCCTCCTCCAGTTCCCTCCCCAGCGCATCGATCTCTTCCCTGGTCCGCTTCTCGGTAACGGTTACCGTGAGGCAGCGCTCCATTCCCGGATAGTACCCGCCAAGGGGTACGCCGGCGGCAATCCCTTTTTCCAGAAGCCTCTCAGCCACATGTTCAGCGTCCAGAGGCAGAGTGAGGGTGAACTCGTTGAAGGTCGGTCGGTCCGTGAGCAATGATACGCCCCGTACTGCCGCAAGCACCCCCTTGGCATACCCGGCCTTGTCGTAATTGAGCCGCGCCAGGTCGACCAAACCCTCCTTGCCGACCACGGAAAGGAAAATCAGGCCGCGCAGTGCGCACAGGCTCTGGTTGCTGCAGATGTTGGAGGTGGCCCTGTGCCGCCGGATGTGCTGCTCACGGGCCTGGAGGGTGAGAACGAAGCCGCGGCGGCCTTCCCGATCCACGGTCTCGCCCACTATCCTTCCCGGCAGGTTGCGGATATGCTCCCTGCGTACGGCGAGGAAACCGAAGGAGGGGCCTCCGAAGCTGACCGGATTCCCAAGGCTCTGGCCGTCCCCCGCGGCCATGTCCGCCCCCATTTCACCCGGGCTTTTGATGATACCCAGCGCAACGGGATAGACCGAGACGACAAGGAGCCCGCCACAGCGGTGGATCTCATCCGCCAGGTCGCTCAGGTCATCCACGGCGCCGAAGAACGAGGGATTCTGCACAATCAGCGCGGCAACGCCGTCGTCCAGCCGGGAGAGGATCGCAGTCCGGTCACTCATTCCGTTGCTCGGAGATGTCTCCAGGACTTCGACATCGAGATTGACGAGGTAGGTTCGGATAATGCTCCGCGAGAACGGATTCACCGTGCCGTCCAGGATAATCCGCCTTCTTCCCGTAATGCGGAGGCTCATGAGAGCAGCCTCGGCCAGGGCTGTGCCGCCGTCATAGAGCGAGGCGTTGGTCACATCCATGCCGGTGAGCCGGCAGATGGCGGTCTGGTACTCGTAGAGGGCCTGGAGGGTCCCCTGGGAACATTCGGGCTGGTAGGGGGTATAGGAGGTGGCGAATTCCGCCCTGGCCGCAAGGCGGTCGACCACGGACGGAATGACATGGTCGTACCAGCCTCCGCCGATGAACGGGATGATGTCATGACGATCCCCGGCTGCCAGTTCCCCAATCCTGCGCAGCATCTCGAACTCGGAAATGCCCGGAGGAAGGTCGAACGACCGGGCGCGCAGTTCAGGGGGTATGCAGTCGAACAGTTCCGCGATCCCGGCGACTCCGATGACGCCGAGCATCTCGCGGATCTGTTCCGGGGTATGGGGGCAATAGCCGGAACCGCTCACGGGAGCCCCCGCACGTAGTCGTCGTATTCCCCGCGCGTGAGAAGGGACTTCAGGCCCTCTGGTTCCGTGATCTCCACGCGGACCAGCCACCCTTCCTCCTCAGGACTCCGGTTGACAATCTCCGGCGCGAAATCAAGCGCCGCGTTGACCTCCATCACCGTGCCGGAGAGGGGGGCGTAGATATCGCTCGCAGCCTTTACCGACTCGATGGTACAGAGGATCTCCCCCTGGCGCATCTCCCTGCCGACCTTGGGTAGTTCGACAAAGGTGATATCCCCCAACTGCTCCGCGGCGTATCCGGTAATCCCGACGAATCCGCTTGTGCCGTTGATGCGAATCCACTCATGTTCCCTGGTGAAATAGGTATCCATCATCCCTCCTGACTATGTATGGCGGAAGACTGGACACGAATCGCCGTCCGCTATGTTTTCAGCGTTCCATCCCGGTAAAACGGCAGCTCCACTACGGTCGCCTCAAGCGAAATCTCTTCGTGCCGGATCTCCAGATGTGTACCGGTTTGCGAGCAATCCGGGCTCACATACCCCAATCCGATGCCGCAGCCGAGCATGGGAGAAAAGGCGCCGCTCGTCACGGTTCCAACCGTTTCTCCCCGACACAGGATTTGATAGCCGTGACGGGGAGAGCGACGGGAAGAGACCCGGAACGCCGTCCGTACTCTCGACAGGCCTTCCGTCCGTTGGCGGATAAGGGCATCCTTTCCCCTGAAATCCCTGGTGAGATCAACGAAACGATCCAGCCCTGCCTCAAGGGGCGTGGTGGTCTCATCCAGATCACTCCCGTAGAGGCTGTACCCCATCTCCAGGCGGAGCAGGTCCCTCGCCCCAAGCCCGGCAGGCGCGACGCGGCCGTCCTCAAGCAGGAGACGCCATAGATCAACGACCCTTTCATCTCCCAGGTAGATCTCGTAACCGAGTTCGCCGGTATAGCCGGTACGGCTGACAATCGCCTCGGCTCCGAGGATGGTCATGCGCCTGAATCCGAAGAAGGGGATATCTTTCACCTCGTCGCCCGCCAACTCAGCGAGAACATCCCGGGAATGCGGTCCCTGGAGGTCCAGCTTGCCGGCATGCCCGGTGAGGTCTTCAAAGAGCGGGTTTCCGCCCAGCCCTGCCCGTATCGCGGCGAAGTCCTTTTTTTCGGGTCCGGCATTGACCACCATCATCAGACGGTCGGCTGCCAGGCGGTAGACGGTGAGGTCGTCGAGGATCCCCCCCTGTTCGTTCAGGAGGAATCCGTACCGGCAACGGCCCACCGCTATCGTCTCGAGCCGGAAGGAAAAAAGCCGCTCGATGCCGGATGCCGCGATATCCCCGGCAAAAAGAAACCGGCCCATATGGCAGGTATCGAACAGGGCGGCAGACTCCCTGCACCGGCGGTGCTCCGCCAGAATCCCGTCATACTGGATCGGCATGAGCCATCCGCCGAAGGGCGCCATCCGTGCGCCGAGTCTTTGGTGCTCGTGAAGAAGAGAGGTGGTTTTCAGGGTTTCCATGGGAGAGTCACCAGTCCGGTTCCGCAGGGATGTGTGCGCGCCGGGTATCACCCGAATCCGTTATGCCTTCACGCCTTCGCCTTCGCGGAACGCCTCGTAATTCAGACATCACGAATTCAGGTATCAGTATACCAGCATCCGGGAAAAAGTCCGGAAGAGGCGGCTCCGACACATGCCGTCGTATAGAATCACGAATCCCCTGGAGCAGTGCCGACCGCGGGCAAAAAAGACAGGGAGGCCATCTTTGTCCGACGGCCTCCCTGTCTTCCTGTTCCATCCATCATCTGTCGTCCAGCGGTTTCCGCGGTGGAAAAGACACCACTATTCCACCTTCAGGGCCACGAAAAGCGAAGAGTCTCCCCGACGAACGAGGAAGGGAACCGTGGCGCCCTTTTTCAGGGATGAAACCAGTTTCGCATATTCCCTGGTGTTCTTCACGGGAGTGGTGTTTATCTGCCTGATAATGTCACCCACCGAAATCCCCGCTTCCTCGGCCGCACTTCCCGGCTTCACCTCTGTTACGACAACGCCGGAGGTCTCCTGTATCCTCAGACGAGCCGCGATATCCTTCGTAAGATCCGTGACGACGAGACCGAAGCGCGCCTCGGCCGACGCTTCCTTCTGCGTGCTTTGCCCGCTATCGGCCATCCGTTCGATGACCACCGTTTTTTCCAGGGTCTTGCCGTCCCTCAGCACCTTGACGGACGCTCTCTTGCCCACGGGAGTAACGGCGGCGAGCCGGGGAAGGTCATGCATATCCTTGATGGTTTTCCCGTCAAACTCGAGAATGATATCACCGGCCTTCAGTCCGCCCTTTTCCGCCGGGCTGTCCTTCACCACCTCGGCTATCAGGGCGCCTTTTTCACTCTTCATCCCGAACGATGCGGCGAGTTCGGGAGTAACCGGCTGAACACTGACCCCGAGCCATCCTCTCGTCACCCTGCCCGTTTCCTTCAATTGGGTCAGCACGGCTTTCGCCATATTGATAGGAATGGCAAAGCCTATCCCCTGTCCCCCGGCGACAATTGCCGCATTGATACCGATCACCTCTCCTTTTGCGTTGAAGAGCGGACCTCCGGAATTGCCGGGATTGATGGAGGCGTCGGTCTGGAGATAATCGTCATAGGGTCCGCTGCCGATCCATCTTCCCTTGGCGCTGATGATCCCCGCTGTCACGGTCTGGGCCAGGCCGAACGGGTTGCCGATGGCCATAACCCATTCTCCCACCTCAAGGGCGTCACTGTCACCCAGCGGGGCAACCGGAAGGTTTTCCTTCGTTTCTATACTGATGAGCGCCAGGTCCAGCTTTTCATCGGCCCCCTTGACCTGCCCCTTGAATTCACGGCCGTCGGAAAGCTTCACCTTGATCTCGTCGGCGCCGGATACCACGTGGTTATTGGTGAAGATGTAACCGTCGCCGATGATGAACCCCGAACCCTGCCCTCTCTGCTTGAAAGGGCGCTGGGGCACATCCTTGAAAAACCTCTCGAAAAAATCCTCGAAGGGGTCGTTTCCGAAGGGATTAGCCTGCTGTCGGCGGGAAGGCTGCTGTTTGCCGATGACCTTGGTTGTGCTGATATTCACGACAGCGGGCTTGAGCTTCTTCGCCAGCTCGACGAAATCCGGTGGAGCCGCCTTGGCTTCGGCATGACCGACGGAAATGAACGACAGAGATGCGGCCAGAAAGACGGCCAGAAAACGGAATACTTCTTTGCGCATGAGATACCCCCTGCTCTGTAATCGGGCAAAAAATGCCCGTCTTACTGTAATGTCGGTAATGATATTTGTCAACCTGGGGAGGATAGGGGGCACGGATTCGATCCGGGAGGGGAAAACCGCGAAAGACAAATCGGTAAAGAATGTGAAGGAGCGCGACGTACCGGCGGCCCGGGAAGCCCGTCCCGTGTCGAAACGGACTCCCTGGGCGATTGTTGTCCTGACTTCGGCCCGCACCGCGCGGGTCCGGTTATTACTCTTCTTCCTTGAGGATGTAGCCGACTCCCCGCACCGTATGGATGAGCTTCTTGTCCGCATCACGGTCAATCTTCTTGCGGAGGTAGTTCACATACACATCAATTATGTTGGTAAAGCTGTCGAAGATGTAATCCCAGACATTCTCGGCAATGGTTGTACGGGTAAGCACCTGGTTCGGATTGCGCATGAAGAATTCAAGGAGGGAGTATTCCTTTGCCGTGAGATCGATTTCCTTGTCCTTGCGCCATACCTTGTGCGTAACCGGGTCGAGCCGAAGGTCGGCGAACCGGATCTCGGCGCCCCGCTCCTGCTCGGAACGGCGGAGGAGTGCCCGGACGCGGGCAAGGAGTTCCGCGAAGGCGAACGGTTTGGTCAGGTAGTCGTCCGAACCGGAATTGAGACCGGCCACGATGTCCTCCACCGTGTCTTTTGCGGTCAGCATCAGAACAGGCGTCAGGAGTTTCCGTGCGCGCAGTTCCTTGACCACCGACAATCCGTCCTTTTTCGGCAGCATCACATCGAGGATAATAAGGCTGTATGAACCGTCCAAGGACTTCTGCAAACCTTCGTCGCCGTCATACGTAACATCGACCTCGTACTTTTCCTCTTCAAGTCCTCGCTTGATGAAACTTGCGACCTTTTTTTCGTCTTCCACCACCAGAATCTTCATGTCATCACCTCGTCATGTCGTTAAATTCTTCACACCGGAAATGGATACGCAAAGCAAACCCTCCCGCGAAGCAGACACATGCCGCGGAATAAAAGGAGGCAAACCTGCCGATGGGTTCATCCAGGGCCGATGAGGAAAGATATACCGCCTCACAGCGGAACAAGGAAAAAACTCATGAGGATTCTTATACCACATCAGCCTAAACATGCAATAAATAAAAACCGTTTATTAGGTGACCGGCTTCCGGGTAAAAAGCGGCCTTCGGAGGGGGCAACAACAAAACCCCACAGCCTATTTTAATGAAAATTACAACTCACATTTCGCACTTTGTCAAGGTTTTAATTGTAAACGCCTTTTTCTTCTGCTACGTTAGCAGTCATCCGGAATATCAGGGAAAGGGGGTTCACGTTCGATGGCCGCCATTGGAATAGAGCAAAGCGCCCGCCATCCCGAAGCGATACAACGCAAGGAGACGGAATGAAAAAAGAGTGGGCACAGGTATCCTGCGAGGTTCCCGCATCCATGGTTGACTCTCTGGCCGAATACCTGATTGAGCTCTCTTCCACCGGTGTGAGCATCGACAACATGACTCTCGACACCTTCTCCCTGGACACCGTTGAGGAGTCTCCCATCAAGACGGTGACCGCGTATTTTGCCGCTGATGATTCCCTCCGGGAAAGGATCCGGGAGATCGAATCCTACCTGGTCGACAAGGGGCGGGCGTACGACGGTTTTCAATTCAAAGCGCCGACAGTGACACGGATAACCGAGGAAGACTGGAGCAGCAACTGGAAGGATCACTTCAAGCCTCTTCGGATTGGAAACCATCTTGTAATCAAGCCAACCTGGGAAACATTTCCGGCATCGGATGACGATATCATCATGGAACTGGACCCCGGGATGGCATTCGGCACGGGAACGCATCCGACAACCATGCTCTGCCTTTCCATCCTGGAAGGAATCTTTTCCGGCCGGGGTGCTTCCGGACGCCCGCACAAAAAGCCGCGCACGGTTCTTGATGTGGGGACCGGTTCGGGTATACTCAGCATAGCAGCCGCTCTGCTGGGCGCGGAGACCGTGAAAGCCGTCGATATCGACCCCGACGCGGTCCGAGTGGCGACGGAAAATTGTACCTTGAATAATGTCACCCACCTTGTGTCCGTCTCCGACACACCTCTCCACATGGTCACGGGGAGCTTCGATGTCATACTGGCCAACATCCTTGCGGAAGAACTGGTTCGATTGTCGCCGGAGCTTGTCCGGAGGATATCGCAGGGCGGTTTTCTGATACTGTCGGGGATACTGACCGACAAGGAAGATCTCGTGGTCGGCGGCTTCACGAGCCTTGACGTCTCCCTGACGCAGATCGCCAGGGAAGAGGAATGGAGTTGCATCGTTTTTCAGGGGAATGGGTGAATGCGGCGTTTCTTCATCGACGAGAACGCCATTACGGACGACACGGCGCTCGTGACGGGTAACCTTTTTTGTCACATGACACGGGTACTGAGACTGAAAATCGGCACCCGGGTCATCCTTTCCGATGGAACGGGCAAACGTCACGTCGGCTCAATCTCCACAATCGGGAAAGACTGCCTGACCGTCACAATAACGAAAAGCTCCGCAGAGCCCGAAAAAACCTCCGGACCGCTGCTGACCCTCTACCAGGGGATTCCCAAGGGAAGCAAGATGGAATTCATCTTGCAAAAGTGTACCGAATTGGGTGCGGACTCCTTTGTCCCCTATATATCGGAACGATCCGTTGCCAGGCTTCCAAAAGATCGGGAAGCCGAGCGGCTCGAGCGATGGCGCCGTATCATACGGGAAGCGGCGCGCCAATCAAACAGGACAGCGGTCCCCCTTCTCTCCCCGGTCAAAGATTTTTCCGAACTCTTCGGCACGGCTGACCAGGCGGTGAAACTTCTGCTCTGGGAGGAAGAAAAGTCCAACAGGCTCAGATCCGTTCTCGGTTCCCTGCCGCGACCCGACAGCGTCGTCCTGCTGGTCGGACCGGAAGGCGGGCTCTCTCGTGAGGAAGCCGCTGCCGCCGAGGCGTCGGGATTCATTCCCGTGACCCTCGGCACGAGGATCCTCAGAACCGAAACGGCGGGAATTGCCCTCCTGGCCGTGCTGCAGTTCTACTGGGGGGACATGGGTTGAAAAGGAATACGGGAGGTACGCGGCATGAAATGCCCCAAATGCGGTTACAATAGCTTCGAATTTCTCGACAACTGCAAGAAATGCGGCACGGAATTCGCTTCATTCAAGAAAACCCACCGAATCAGTGCTGTCGTCCTTACACCGACTCCGGCACAGGATGCGCGGCCCGCGCCGGAGGAAACCGCAATTGCCCCTCCGCCTGTGCCTGACTCCGTTGCGGAAAGCCCCGCTGATGATTTTTCCTGGGACACGCCCGCCGAAACGAACATCAGCGACCGGGAAGAGAGCCCGTACGGCGGTTTCGATCTGGGCTTTCAGGATTCCGAAGGTGTGACGCGGGACAAGGCTTTCACCGGTTTCTCCTTCTCCGATGAACCGGAGGATAAACGTCCCGAACAGGCATCCGCTCCCGAGGGAGAAAGCGTGGAAGATTTCTCCTTCGAGGAGGAAATCGCGAATGAAACCTCCCCTGTGGAATTGAAGGATGCAACGTCGGAATCGGTGACGGAAGGATACGAGAGGTTGCTGGACATTGATTCTCTCGAAGTGAAGGAAGATACCGCAAAAGCCGTTTCCGGAGAGTTTGACGCGGATGATTTTTCATTCGCCCCCGAACCGGTGGCCGAAGATATCTTTCAGTTGAAAGAAGAGCCCGTGCCGCCGGCGCCTGAAAAAAAGGCGCAGCCGAACCTGTCGGACTTTGACAAGGAATTCGAGCAGATTTTCTCTTTCGGCGATGCCGAAGAAAAAGACTCGAAATCGTGAACGTCAACGAAGCACTTCCAGGAGTTCGTCGCCGAACTCCCGCTTCCGCCAGCCTCGCAGGGCGGGAACGGCATCAAGTCCGGCGGCGTCCTTCGGGGCCTCCTTGGCCAACACTTCCAGCAGGGCGTTGTTGACAAGAAATCCGGCATCAATCCCCAGCGCCAGGGATTTGGCTTCCCGCCACTTTTTCAATTTCCTGAGTCTCTCATCTTTCAGGGCATCCCGTTCAGGTCTTCCCGCGCGTGCGAACCGGGGGAGGAGTTCTTCGGGAATCGCACAACCATCGGCAACCCCTTTCATAATATCCCTCCCGTACCTTTCGGCGGAACGCGGTGGAAGACCGGGAACCCCCTGCAATTCCTGCAATTTTCTCGGCTTTTTCTCCGCCAGCGCCCGAATCGTCTCATTGGAGAGCACCTTGAACGGCGGTTTGTCGGCAACACGAGCCCGCAGATCACGGAACCTGAGTAACTCCTCAAGCACGGCAAGGGTCCGAGGCTCCATCTTGCTCGCCCCCTTGAAACGATAAAAGAACGGCTCGCCCTCACGGTCCGCCGCCCTCACCTCCGACAGATAATCCGATTCCTCCTCAACCCAGGAAAGCCTTCCCCGCTCCACAAGCTCCGCCTCCAGCTGACGGTACAGGGCAACGAGCAGCGACGTGTCCGCCGCGGCATAGGCGATCATGCCGGGGTCCAGCGGCCGTCTGCTCCAGTCGGCCTTCTGGTAGCGCTTGTCCAGTTCCACCCCGAATCTCTTCTTCAGCGCCGCCGCAAGACCAAACTCCTTCTCGCCCAGCAACTGGCAGGCGATCATGGTATCGAAAAGGTTGCGCACCTCCAGGGAAAAATCACGGTACAGGGAGCGGATATCGTAATCGGCGCCGTGGAATACCTTGCGGATGCCCGGATCCGCCAGCAGGGGGCCGAGAGCGGAGACATCGGTCACCGCCAGGGGGTCTACCAGAAACACCGCCTTCTCCGTTGCAACCTGGATCAGGCAGACCTTTTCCCGGTAGTGATGGAGCGAGTCGGCCTCCAGATCGAAGGCCAGCACCTTTTCGCACGACAGCCGTCCGGCCAGCCGGTCAAGGTCCATCGAATTTTCAATTATCTTCGGTATCTTCTGACGCTGTGTCATGTATCCCTTTCCCGCAAACCGAGGACGCATTATTCCCCGGCGAATATTCATGAACTTTCACGATATCATAGACGGTGTTTCTCTGGGCGGCACGGAATCCCGCCGCCTCGATGCACCCCACCATTGCCTCCCTGCCCATGCGGAAGGAACACCCCGCGGCGGCGACTACGTTTTCTTCCAGCATCGTCCCTCCCAGGTCGTTCGCGCCGAAAAAGAGGGCAACCTGGGCCAGTTTCGCTCCCTGGGTAACCCAGCTCGCCTGAATGTTGGGCACCGTGTCGAGAACAATCCGGGACAGGGCGAGCACCTTCAGATATTCGACCCCGGTTGCCGCCGCGCCGCCCAGTTCAGTGTTCCCCGGCTGATAGGTCCAGGGAATGAAGGCTGTGAAGGACCCTCCGTCCGCCTGGAGTTCCCTGACGCGGAACAGGTGCTCAACGATGTCCTCGGGCCGCTCGCGGCTGCCGAACATCATGGTGGCGGTTGTCGGAAGCCCCTGCCCGGCCGCTTCCCGCATCACCGCCGCCCACTCTTCACAACCGATCTTGCCGGGAGAAATCTCTATCCGAACCCTGTCCACCAGGATCTCCGCCCCCCCTCCGGGAAGGGAGTCGAGGCCCGCACGCCGAAGCCGTTGAAGGGTCTCCGCCACGGTACTATCCGAAACGGCGGAAATATGGACAATCTCGGCGGGAGAAAGGGAGTGGATATGGATGTGTGGAAAACGCTCCTTCACCCCCCTGAACAGGCCCTCGAAAAACTCGATCCCCAAGTCGGGATGAAGCCCGCCCTGCATAAGGAGCTGGGTTCCACCCTGCTCCGCCAGCTCCCGGACCTTGCCGAAGATTTCCTCACGTGTCAGCACATAGGCATCCGGGGATCCCATGTCTCGGAAGAAGGCGCAGAAGCGGCACCGGGAGACGCAGACATTGGTGTAGTTCACGTTCCGGTCAACCACGTAGGTGACGACGTTTTCCGGATGGAGCCTGCGACGGATACGGTCGGCAAGCGTACCGAGGGTCGTCGGTTCCGCTTCCCGGAAAAGTCGGAGGGCCTCCTCTCTGGTGAGCGGCATGCCGTTTTCGACGCGCTCCGCACATAGCCGCGGAAATGGATTCAAGAAATTCTCCTCAACCTGTCCGGGAACAGATTCCCGGCGCTCAACCGTTTCTCACTTCGTTATAGAGCGAATCACGCTCCACCGGTTCCCTCCCCGCGGCGCGAATCAGGCGGACAAGATGCTGCCTCCCCATCCCCGGCGGGGAGTCCGCACCCGCCTCGTGCCCTATCCTCTCCTCGACCACCGTGCCGTCCAGGTCATCGGCGCCGAAGGCCAGCGCCACCTGGGCGATCCTTTCGCCGAGCATGACCCAGTATGCCTTGATGTGGGCGAAGTTGTCCAGAAAGAGGCGGGCGATGGCGATGGTCTTCAGGTCGTCCACCCCTCCGGGAGCCCGTGTACCTTCCTGTTTCAGCGGCGTATTCCCGGGCTGGAAGGGAAGCGCGACAAAGGCCTGGAACCCGCCGGTCCGGTCCTGGAGGTCACGGAGCCGGGACAGGTGGTCGACACGGTCGGCATGGCTCTCCCGGTGGCCATAGAGCATGGTGGCATTGGAACGAAGCCCGCACCCATGGGCCTGTTCCATGATCTCGAGCCATCGTTCGCCTGAGATCTTGTCGCCGCAGAGCTGTGTCCGCACGGACGGGGCAAAGATTTCAGCCCCGCCGCCGGGCATGGAATCGAGGCCGGCGTCCCCGAGTCTTTGAAAGACCTCGTGCAGGCACAGACCGCTCACGCGCGCCATGTGGTCGATCTCCACGGCGGTGAAGGCCTTCAGGTGAAGTCGGGACGAGACGGATTTTACGGTGCGCAGCATCTCCTGATACGCCTCGAAGGGAAGCGACGGATGGAGCCCGCCCACCATGTGGATCTCGGTGGCTCCCCGCCGCAGCGCGTCTTCGGCCAGGGATCGAATCTCCGTGGTATCAAGCAGATAGGCTCCCTGTTCGTCGGCGTCCCGGCGGAAGGCGCAGAAACGGCAGCGGTTCACGCAGATATTGGTGTAATTCAGATGCCGGTTCACGTTGAAAAAGACCCGGCGGCCGTTCTTCCGCTCGTTGGCCCATGCCGCCATCTCTCCGATCTCCGCGAGTTCGTTGGAAGCGAACAGGCACAGTGCATCGTCACTGCTCAGACGTTCTCCCGCACAGACCTTTGCCCTGACGGATGAGAGAGAATTCATGGCTGCTCCGGCACCCCCCAGGCCCGGTAAAGCCGGTGCGCGATTCCAAGGGCGTCCATGGCCTTGCCGACCACGAAATTCGCCAGGTCGTCCACGCTCCGGGGACCATGGTAGAAGGCGGGCATGGCGGGCACAATCCGCGCCCCCATCCGGGCGAGCTTCAGCATGTTTTCCAGGTGGATCTCTGACAGGGGGGTCTCCCTCGGGACAAGGACCAGGGGTCGCCGCTCTTTCAGCATTACATCGGCGCACCTCTCCAGGAGGTTCCCGGAGTTTCCGCACGCTATCCTGGCCAGGGTACCCATGGAGCAGGGGCAGACGACCATGGCGTCCGGCGCCGCGGATCCGCTGGCGATGGGGGCCAGGAGATTATTTTCCTCGTAGTAGCGCGCCTGTGACGCCTGAACGCCGAAATGGCCGCGGAACCGGCGGGAAACATCTTCTTCCGTCCCGTGCCAGTCAAGGCCGGCTTCCGTTTTCAGAACGGAGAAACCGGACCTGCTGATGAGAAAGTCGAGGGAATGTCCGGCGACCAGGAGCTCTTCGCAGAGCCGCAGCCCGTAAAGCGCGCCCGAGGCGCCGGTGATTGCCGAAACGATATGCATGGAACTCTTCTCCTGCTACCGGATAAGGGTATCCGTCAGGGCAAATAGAAAAACCGCGCAACTGATGTAACCGTTTGCGGTGAAAAAAGCCGTATTTAACCGGGACAGGTCTCCCTCACGAACCAGACTGTGCTCATACCCCAGGAGAACGGCCACGGCCCCGATCCCCACACGGTAGACGATGCCCAGGTCGGCGGCATAGGCCACGGCGGCAAGCATCCCCACGGTGGCAAGGTGGAACAGGCGCGCAGTCACCAGCGCGGCCCCCGCACCTATCCTCGCCGGGATGGAATGGAGTCCGGCTGAGCGGTCGAAATCCAGATCCTGGAGGGCATAGAGGATATCAAACCCGGCAACCCAGAAGAGCACGGCGCTTCCCATAAGCAGGGCCGCCGGTTCCACGTTTCCGCGAACGGCAATCCACGCCCCGACCGGCGCCGCTGCCAGACAGAGGCCCAACACCATGTGGCACAAGGAGGTGAAGCGCTTGCAATAGGAATAGGACAGCAGCAGGAAAAGGGCGATCGGCGTCAGGGAGAAACAGAGCGGATTCAGCTGATACGCGGCAAACAGGAAAAGGGCGACGGCCACCCCTATCCAGACGGCAACCGACTTCTTGCGAAGGAGACCGGAGGGAATGGCCCGATCCTTCGTTCTCGGATTCTTCCCGTCTATCTCCGCGTCTATGAGGCGGTTCAGGCCCATGGCCGCGGTTCTGGCCCCGACCATGGCCATCAGGATCCAGAAAATGGTCGGGAGAGAAGGAATGCCTCGTGCCGCCAGCACCGCCCCGGTCAGCGCGAAGGGGAGCGCGAAGATCGTATGGGAAAACCGTATCGTTTCCAGGAAGAGCCGAAGCGACGCAAGGACTCCCGGCGCATGCGGGGTTGCCGCCCATGGCCGGCTCGCAGCGCCCTTTTTTCCCTCCATACCCACGCCCTTTCGTCTTTCCCTCATTCATACGCCGGACAACCGGATGAAACATTTTGTAGCACTTCAAGGGTGATCTGACAACGGTTTTTATTCCTTCCTTTCCGTGCTACTGTCTCATATAGCTGTAGAATTAGAGACGGCTTTTTGATAGAAAGGAAGCATTGAGATCACCAGACACGAGGAGTTCCTGCATGAGATCGTACTTCGCGGCAGTCCTTGCATGTTTCCTTCTCCTTTCATGCGTATCCTGCGATACCGGGCGGACCGGGCCGATACATGCCGGCAAACTAAGAGTAATCACTACACTCTTCCCCCTGTACGATTTCGCGCGGGCAATCGGAGGAGATCGGGCGGACGTGACGCTCCTGCTCCCTCCCGGCATGGAGGCCCACAGCTTCGAGCCGAAACCCGGCGACATCGTCCGTGTCGGCAAGGCCGACCTCTTTATCTATACGAACCGTAACATGGAACCGTGGGCCGAAGACATCATCAGCGGCATAGACTCCAAAAAGACGATGGTCATTGACGCAAGCCGCGGCACGCGCATGCTGAAAACCGGAAAAAGCGCCGGGCACGTTCACATCGGCAACGACCACGATCGGGAAGACGCCCATAATCACGGAAAAGGGATGGACCCTCACCTGTGGCTCGATTTCGGGAACGCCCGCATCATGGTGGACAACATCCTTGCCGGCTTCATTGCGCGGGACCCGAATAACAGTGGATGGTACTCCGCGAATGCGGCTGCCTACAAGGCAAGGCTGACGGAACTTGACGACCGCTATCGGGCCGGACTGGCCGTGTGCGACAAACGGATATTTCTCCACGGCGGACACTTCGCCTTCGGGTACCTGGCGAACCGCTACGGACTCCGCTATGAATCAGCGTACGCGGTCAGCGCGGATGCCGAGCCCTCTCCGGCGAAAATCGCAAACCTCATCAGCCGGATGCGGGCAAACGGCCTGCGGTATATCTTTACCGAGGAACTGGTCGAACCGCGGGTAGCGGACACCATCGCCCGGGAAACCGGGGCGAGGATTCTGATGCTTCACGGCGCCCACAATATCAGCAGGGATGATCTGGCGTCCGGCGCCACCTTTTTCTCTCTCATGGAACGGAATCTGGGCAATCTCAGGATTGGAATGCAATGCCGATGAATTCCATCTCAATAGAAGGACTTTCCTTCGACTATCACGGAAACGAGGTGCTGCGGGACATCACGTGCGACATCCGGCAGGGTGATTACGTCGGCATCGTCGGCCCCAACGGGTCCGGCAAAAGCACTCTGATACGCTGCATCCTCGGTCTGAACAAGGTTGAGCACGGGACGATCACCCTGTTCGGGGTCCCCCAGCCCGCCTTCACCGCATGGGACCGCATCGGCTTCCTGCCCCAGGGGCTGCAACTCTTCAACCCCAACTTTCCGGCCACGGTTGAGGAGGTTGTCAGGCTCGGCCGACTGTCGAAGAAGCGCTTCCCCCGGCGCTTCGACGCATCCGATGGCGAGGCTGTGGAACGGGCCATGGATCTGATGGGGATATCACCCCTCGGCAAGCGGCTGATAGGCGAACTCTCCGGCGGATTGCGCCAGCGGGCGCTCCTGGCACGGGCACTGGTAAACGATCCGGAGGTCCTCATTCTCGACGAACCAACCACCGCCCTCGACCCCGATACCCGCGACAGTTTTTATTCGACCGTGCGCGACCTGAACATCAATCGTGGAACGACGATACTGCTGATCACCCACGACTCGTCCACAATCGGGCTCTATGCCTCAAAGCTCCTGTACCTGGACAAGCGGATAATCTTCTTTGGAACCTTCGAAGAGTTCTGCCACTCCTCAAACATGACCGAGGTTTTCGGCCACCACGGCCAGCACCTCATCTGCCGAAGACATTAAGGGAGCCGGAATGTCCTTTGCCGACATCATCCACTACGCATTTCTCCAGCGGGCACTTCTTGCCGGGACCCTCATAGCAATCCTCTGCTCCGTGCTCGGCGTATTTCTGGTGCTGCGCAGGCTCTCCCTCATCGGAGACGGACTTTCCCATGTGACATTCGGCAGCGTCGCCCTCGCCCTGCTGCTGCGCTTCCAGTCGGTCTACACCTCCCTTGCCGCGATTCCCTGCGTGCTCATCGCCGCCATCGGCATTCTGAAAATTGCCGACAAGGCCCGCATCTACGGCGACGCCGCCATCGGCATCGTATCGTCACTGGGAATCGCCGTCGGCATCCTGCTCGCCAGCCTTGCCGGCGGCTTCAACGTCGACCTGTTCAGCTACCTCTTCGGCAACATCCTCTCCATCAGCCGCGCGGAGCTTCTGGTTACCGCCTGTCTGTTCATGGTCGTTCTGCTGAACGTGGCTTTTTTCTATAACGAACTGCTTGCAATCACCTTTGACGAGGAACTTGCCGTGACATCCGGGGTCAGGGTGGAACGCATCAACGCGGTACTGGTGCTCCTTACGGCCCTGACGGTGGTACTCGCCATGAAGGTCGTCGGGATCATGCTGATATCGGCGCTGCTGATCCTGCCGGCGGTCTCCGCGCTGCAACTGGCGCGCGGCTTCAAGACCGCCATTCTCCTGTCTTCCTGCCTGGGAGTCGCCTCGGTGATCGGGGGGGTTTTTCTCTCGTTCTTCATGGACCTCCCCACCGGCGCGACCATCATCATCATCAGTTTTCTCCTGTTCGCAACCTGCTTCATTCTGCGTACAACCAGAAAGTGAGAAATTTCTCCTTGAATCTCGCTACCGCGCGTGCTAAGGTTAGGCCTCTTTCAAGATATGAGGACCGCTAGCTCAGCTGGTAGAGCAGGCGACTCTTAATCGTCAGGTCGTAGGTTCGACCCCTACGCGGTCCACCAATACAGACAAGGCTCAATGGTCCATTCCGTTGAGCCTTGTTTTCTTTTGACCGCTTTTCGAGAGCTTCGACCTCACCCCCTGATCCCCTGTGACTCCATTCCGCGCCATTTTTTCATGCAAAATATCTGAATTTATTTATCCAACAATTCTATATAATTACAGCATTCACTATTTTTTTGAGAGGGTCAAAATTTGCCTAGAACGGCAGCCCCTAGTATTATTAATGTGAAACGGGTTTGCGAATGTCTGCCACCCCTCTGCAACTAATGCCTTTGCGTAGCCACACGGGGAAAACGACCGCCATACACGGAAAGGCGCCACCACACAATTCCGAGAAGCCGCCAATAAAGACGAAAGCAGACCGGACATTGCACCGCTTTGTAAAGGAATGGTATGCACGGCTTTACGTTTACCGTTGACCGGAACCTCATCATTCGCTCCATCGACACAGGGGCAGTGAAGGGTGAAACGGGGTCATTGATTGCCGCGGGGGTTGTCGGGCAGCCCTACCAGCGGTTCTTCCCGGTTTTCCTCAAGGGAAAGGTAGACGCGGTGGAAAAGGTTCTTCGAGAGGAAACGCCCCTTTTCCTGAGGGCACATCAGATTGTCTGCTTCTGCGGAAATATTCATGCCGACATTGCCATCACCCCTCTTCTGGATGCCGGCGGTTCCGTTGTCGGCGCGGAAATCACACGGGAAATGGTTTCCGGGTGCGATATGCGGGATACGATGTGGAGAGAAAGGCAGCTTATCGATATCGGCAGGAATTCCGCCGCGCTGGCTCACGGGGTGCGGAACCCGCTGAATGCCATTAAGGGAGCGGTGGTCTACCTGAAGAACGCCTTTGGAAAAGAGCCGACCGTCGTTGAATTCGCCGGGATTATCGAAGAGGAGATCTCGAAACTTGACGGTTTTATCACGAAGTTTCTCAGCACTTCGTTGCTGGAATCGGAATTTGAGCCTCTCGACGTCAATCAGTTAATCCGTCGGATTCTTGCCGTAAGTTCCTTCCAGGCATGCGTGAAAAAAATATCTTTCCACCCCGATCTCGGTGATGTTCCCGTCATCAGGGCAGATGATTTTCAGCTCGGCCATGCGGTGATGAATATAATCAATAATGCGATGGAGGCCATGGTCGAAGGGGGCTTCATCCGGTTGAAAACCGGCACGACCTTCCGCGACAGCCGCGATTTCGTCTTCATTGAGATTTCCGACAGCGGAGGGGGGATGAACCGGGCGGACTCCTCGGGGGTTTCGGATTCGCCCGCCGGATCCGACGGCAGGGGATTCGGGCTGTTCCTGACACGCGAGATAGTCCGGCACCATGGGGGGCTGCTGGAGATTGTCAGCAGAAAGAATCAGGGTACCAGCGTCGGCATTTTCCTTCCCGTTTCTTCACCATGAATGAATGCGTTCGGGTCAGGCGCGGAGCACGGGAAACACTGCGGGATATAATCGGATATTCCGGCGATGAAACGGCTGTCGGGAGGGAATAATGACAGGCAGAGCGGGCGGACAGATACTGCTTGTGGACGATGAACTGAATGCACTGAAAGTCCTGTCTGCCATTCTGCGGGAGGAAGGATACAAGGTATTTCAGGCACAGGATGTGGGTAGTGCACAGAAATTTCTCGTCGATGAGGATATCGATGTGGTGATTACCGACCTGAAAATGCCGGGAAAAGACGGGATGCAGCTGTTTGAGCACATCACCGACCACCATTCCGAAATCCCGGTTATCTTCCTCACTGCCTACGGATCGGTCGATTCCGCGGTGCATGCCATTACACAGGGTGCTTTCTACTACTTCATCAAGCCGCCCGACTACACGAAACTGAAAGGTATACTGGCCAGGGCGGTGGAGCAGAGATTGCTGAAGAAGGAGATCAGAATTCTCAAAAACAAACTGGCCGGGGAGAGGGAACCCGAGCGTATCATCGGAAAAACACCGCAGATGGTCCGGATATTCGAAACCATCAATGCAGTGAAGGATTCGGTGGGCAGCGTCCTGATTTACGGCGAGACAGGCACCGGCAAGGAAGCAATAGCCCGCTCCCTCCACTATCAGAGCAACAGGCGGGACAAACCGTTCATTGCCGTCAACTGCGCCGCAATGCCGGGGGGGCTTCTTGAGTCGGAGCTTTTCGGGTATGAAAAGGGAGCGTTCACCGGCGCGACCTCCCGACGGATCGGCAGGTTCGAGGAGGCGGCGGACGGCACGATTTTCCTGGATGAAATCGGGGAACTGGAGTTGCTCCTCCAGGCAAAGCTTCTGCGTGTGCTGCAGGAGAAAGAGATCGAGAGATTGGGCAGTAACCGGAAAGTGCGTATCGACTTCCGCCTCATCTGCTCCACGAACAGGGATTTGAGCCGCGACATCAGCTCCGGTCATTTTCGGGAAGATCTCTTCTATCGGATAAATGTGGTTCGCATCAACCTGCCTCCTCTCCGCGAGCGAAAGGACGATATCCCTCTCCTGACATCCTCCTTTCTCAAGGAGTACTGCATCCGGGAAAACAAGGCTCTCGAGATATCTTCCGAAGTCATGAATCTCTTTCACACATTTCCATGGCCGGGGAATATACGGCAACTCAGGAATGTCATCGAGCGTGCGACCGTGCTGGCACGGGGGAAAGTAATAACGGTGCAGGAACTCTCCGATGAACTCCGCAATTTTGCCGAAGGTGTTCACCCGGAGCCGAGGGGAGCCGTCAGGCCGCTCCGGGAACTGGAAGAGGAGGCGATCCGGTCCGCCCTGTTCGAATATCGAGGCAACAAGTCCAAGGTAGCGACGATGCTCGGTATTTCCCGGAAGGCACTGTACAAGAAATTACTCGATATGAACCGGTAGTCGAAACGCTTCTATCTCTGCCGTCGGCCGGGCATTCCCCTCTCCTATTCCTGATCGGTGAGGTGTGACCGAAACCCTTCCTGTTCACATTTTGCACTGTTCAATTTTTGATTGCTCAAACATCCACCAGCACATTGTCCCCTCCGGAAACACTCTCCTCCCCATAACCTGCCGTCATTTTTAATTAATACGAAAAGCGTATCTATTGGAAACATTCTGCAGAGTCTTATTTTGCGCAATTTTTTTCGTATATGTAGACAAAGGAAACACTTTCTAAAAAGAAGGCTGAAACATGCGAGTTTTTTGAATATGACAACAACAGCGCCATGCCCGGGAACACCATTTAAGGCCGAGAGAAACCTCTCTCAACGGACCATTTTATTAATTAAAATAACATCCATAACGCCGATGTTTCCACCATGTACAAAATCTTCATTTCAAGATAATGAGATCTGTTTTCATTTTGGCCATCGCCATTTGGCATCCTCGTTGCTCCTGGGTAACTCATGAAAACGAGAGACAAGATCCTCATTGTCGATGAAGCGGGCTTTTCCCGTGTCTGTTCGTCTATCCTCGCAGGTCAGGGGTTTCATGCCGAATGCATGATTCGCGAGGAGTGGGGAGTTTCCCCGCGCTTCATAAAGAAAGTGTCTCTCCTTATAACCAGCTACCCGTACGGAGCGCAAGTCCTGAAGATGATGCACGGTTTGTCCGTCCCCGTCATCGTACTGGCCGACTACACGGGAAAAGACATTATCGAGATTCTCGAAGGGCTCGAAAACTCCTACTGCATGGTCAAGCCCATTAACTACGAGAGGTTCACCCTGCTGGTAAAGAATCTGGTAAACGAGACGTGTTTCCAACATGGAGGATACAGCATTGTCTAGAGGATTTCTGATCGTCATGGTGCTGGTTCTGGCCCTTTCGGCGTGCAGCGGAAAGACCAAAGAAGAGCTGTATGGGGAGGGCCGCAAGCAGCTTGAGGCAGGTAACCCCAACGGAGCAATCGTGCTCCTCAAAAACGCGCTGGAAAAGGATCAGAATTATCTCGACGCCCGCTACCAGCTCGCTTTGGCGTACAAGGCGAGCGGAAAGTATGAGCAGGCGGAAAAGGAATTGCGAAAGGTCCAGCGGCAAGACCCCACGCGCAGGGATCTTCAGGTTGAACTGGCGAGGGTGTATGCCCTGATGGTCAAACCGGATCAGGTTATCACTGAAATTGAAGGGTATCTGAAAACAAACGCTGAAACCCCGGAAACATTGGAACTTCTGGGAAAAGCGTACGCCCAGAAAAACCGGCTGGATATGGGAGAAAACCTCCTGCGGAAGTCCGTGCGGGCGGATCCGAAGCGATGGCCGGCCAAGATAGCGCTTGCGGCCGTCTATGCCCAGAGCGGCAGGTCTAATGACGCCCTCGGTTTGTTGCACGACGCGCTTCGCCTTGACGGCAAGAGCACGGAGGCATGGCATATGATCGCCCGTATTGAGGCCCATCAAGGCAACAGGGACAAGGCGCTTGAAGCGTACAAGCGGATAACCGAGATTCGTCCCGAAGACACGGAAGCGATATTCAAGTCCGGACTCATTCTTCTTGAGAAGGGAGATCGGAATCGTGCGGCCGGCCTTGCCGACGGTCTCGTGACCAGGTTTCCAAAACGACCGGAAGGGTACCTTCTGAAAGGAATGGTGTACTATCACGGCAGGGATTTCAAGAAAGCAATCGTCGAGCTTCAGAATTCGCTGAAGATCATGCCCGATCCCCGCACCTACTATTACCTCGGCCTCAGCCACTATCAGAACAGGGAGCTTGAGACCGCCCTCAGTCAATTCCAGAAGGTCCTCGACGTGAATCCTTCATTCACGCCCGCACGGCTCATGGTTTCCATGATACTGCTCAGCCAGAAACGGGTGGACGATGCGCTCACCGAATCCGAAAAGGTTCTGAAGCAGAACGATAAAAACGCACTGGCTCACAACATTCGCGGCAGCGCCTTGATTGCGAAGGGGATGTACGATGAAGCGATGGCCGAATATGACAGAGCGCTCGCCCTGGATCCGAAGCTTACCGACATTCACCTGAAAAAAGGGCTGTATTACCTGGGCAAGGGAATGCCGAGCCAGGCGGAGTCCGAGTTGCAGACCGCCGTTCGTCTTTCTCCCGACACGCTCAACAGCAGGATCGTCCTTGCAGCCCATTTCCTGAAGCAGAAGAATTACCAGAAAGCCATCAGCGTAGTGCAGCAGGGGATCAAGGGGGGAAAGACGGATGCCGTTCTCTACAACACCATGGCCGGCGCCTATTTCAGCCAGAACAAAACGACGGAAGGGCTTGATTCCCTCAGGAAAGCGAAAGAGGCCAATCCGGACTATATCGCGCCCTACATGAACCTTGGCGGATATTATCTGTCCCGGAAAGAATACGGAAAGGCGCTTGGAGAATACCAGGCGATCCTGAAGCGTAACCCCAACAACATCAAGGCTTTGCTGGCGACCGCATCCACGTTCGCGGTTATGGGAAAGGATGCGGAAGCGCTCGACTACTTAAGGAAGGCGGCAAACACCCGTCAACTCGCCGGTTACCTCGCCCTTGCGGAGTATCATGCCCGCAAGAAGGAAACGGGCAAGGCGCTGAGTGTGCTCGACGAAGCGATCAAAGCGGATTCGCGCAATGTTGCCGCGCTGGAGATAAAGGGCAAACTGCTCCTCTCACAGAAAAAATACCAGGAAGCGGCTCAGTCTTTCGAGACGCTCGAAAAAAGCAACCCCGACAGGGCCCTGCCGCTCCTGGTCGGTACCTATGAACTCATGAAAAACACGACCAAGGCCGAAGAGGCCGCCCGGAAGATTATCGCCAGGGATACCGCTTCACCCCGGGGATACCTGGCGCTTGCGTCGGTCTACGCGGGCAGGAATGACCTGGACCGCGCCATCGATACGGTGAAAAAGGGGGTCGATGCAACCGGCGGAAATATTGAAGCAAGAGTCGCCCTCGCCAAGCTGTACGAGACGAAACGGCAGTTCCCGCAGGCCCTCGAAATCTATCAGGAGATCCGGAAACGGAATCCGGGGAATATTCCCGTCGCCTTCGCGGAAGGCGCCGTGTACGAAAAGATGGGCTTGAACGAGAAGGCAATCGAGAATTACCGGGCGATTCTTGCAAAATCCGAAACATACGTGCCTGCTCTCAACAATCTGGCATACCTCTACTCCGACGGACCGGAGAACCTGAGACGCCAGGCCCTGCGGTTCTCCGCAAGGGCCTATCGGCTTGCACCGAACCATCCCGGCATCATGGACACCTACGGCTATGCCTTGCTGAGGAACGGGAAGAGCCGCGAAGCCGCGGCCGTTCTGGAAAAATCCGCCGCCCTGCTGCCGTCGAACCCGACCGTCAAGTACCACCTGGCGCTGGCGTATGCCGCACACGGCGACAGGCAAAGGGCCGTTGCAACCCTTCAGCGCGCCCTGCAGGCAAAGGATTTCCCCGATGCGGGCAAGGCGCGACAACTGCTCGATGAATTGAGCAGAAAATAGGGTCAAGGAAAAAGCCATGTCATTCGCAACCCTCATACTTCTTCTCGGAGATTGCGCCTGTGCGGTTATTGCACTCCTTACGGGCCATTTCGTGCGTTTCGACACGGCGCCGGACCTCTCTGAATTCTTTTTCAAAGACGGATTGGACCTTGCCTTTTTCATCGTCATCGTTACGTTTGCCTCATACCTGATGGAGTTGTACGATACCCGGAAGAAGCAGAGGAAGAGGGAAATTTTCGTCAGGTCGCTGGTGGCGGCGGCGGCATCGTTCTTCCTGCTCTCATCGCTTTTCTACATCATGCCTTTCCTGAAGTTCGGCCGGGGATTGCTGCTGCTTTCGCTGGTAAACTTCGTCTTCTTCCAGTTCCTCTGGCACATCATCCACAAATACGTCCACGAACTTTCCATCGAGCGGAGGGTCCTGGTTATCGGCACCGGTCCCCTGGCAAAGCTGATTGGCGGGCTTATCGTGACCACAAACCATACCCATAAGCTCGCCGGGTATTTCGGTTGCTGTCGGGAATCCGTTGAGGTGCCGGGTGAATGCATCATCGGCTCAGGCGATGAGGGAATCGTTGAAGCAGCGCGTCGGGAAAACGCGGAAAAAATCGTGATATCGCTCACCGAACGGCGTGGAAGCATCCCTCTGAGAGATCTGATGGACTGCAAATTCAGCGGGATAGAGGTTACCGACGCACCCTCTTTCTACGAGCAGGTCACGGGAAAACTGCTGCTGGAAAGCATTACGCCCGGATGGTTCATCTTTTCAAACGGCTTCAAGGTGACGCGCCCCGCCCGCGCCTTCAAGAGGATATTCGACAAGATACTGTCCTGCTTCGGCGTACTTGTCACGCTGCCCCTTTTTCCGCTCATTGCCCTGGCAATCAAGATCACATCCCCCGGACCCGTGCTGTTCAGGCAGGTGAGGACCGGCAAGCATGAAAAGGAATTCGTGCTCTACAAATTCAGGACCATGCGTACCGACGCCGAGACGAAAACGGGCGCCGTCTGGGCACAGAAAGACGACCCCAGGGTCACACCTGTCGGCAAATTCCTGAGAAAGTCGAGGCTCGATGAACTGCCCCAGCTGTTCAATGTCCTGAAGGGCGACATGAGCTTCATCGGTCCGCGGCCGGAGCGGCCCGAGTTTGTCGAGAAGCTGAAAGAGCAGATCCCCTACTATTCCCACAGGCATTTCGTCAAGCCGGGAATAACCGGATGGGCACAGATAAAATATCCCTATGGCGCGTCCGTGGAAGATGCCCTCGAAAAATTGCGGTATGATTTGTACTATATTAAAAATTTGTCAATTACACTTGATCTGCTGATATTTTTTGAGACCATTAAGGTGATTCTGTACAGCAGGGGCGGAAGATAAAAAAGGCCAGGATTCAAGGGGGCGAGGGTTCCAGGATTCAAGTGAGAACCCTGGCCCCCTGGACCCCTCGCCCCCTCGAACTCTGCATTCAACGAGGAGAACACCATGAAAAGATTACTGTTTGCGGTACTGATTGTTCTGGCGCTTCCCTTTGCGGCGTCAGCGGCGGATGATGACTATGTCATCGGCGATGGCGACGGTCTGCAGATTGGCGTCTGGGGTGTCCCGGAAATGAGCGTGGCCGTAACGGTACGACCCGACGGCAAAATTACTCTTCCGGCAGCCGGTGACGTGACCGCCGCGGGTTTTACACCGCCGCAACTGGCGACGAAGCTCTCCGAAAGACTGAGCGAATTCGTCAAGAAGCCGATTGTAACGGTAACGGTGACCGGCATGACCAACAGCAAGATATACGTCATCGGCGGAGGGGTGGCTTCCGGCGTCTACAGCCTGCCCGGGAGAACGACCCTGATGAAATTCCTCAGCAGATTCGGCAATTTCAACACGGCGGATCTGGATCACGCCTATATCGTCCGGGACGGGAAGAAACTGGACGTCAACTTCACGAAACTTCTGGTCAAGGGTGATTTCGCGTCCGACATCCCTCTCATGTCCGAAGATATCATCTTCATCCCCGACAACGAGCTGAAGAAGATATATGTCATGGGCGCCGTCGCCACCCCCAAGTATGTTTTCTACCGTGAAAACATCAGGATTCTCGATGCCATTCTCGAAGCCGGCGGATTCACGAAATTCGCGAAGGAGAACAGTGTCATTGTTCAGCGAAAGACGCCGCAGGGCATGCAGGAAATTCCGGTGAAGGTCAAGGACCTGATGAAGGATGGCGACCTCAGCCAGAATATCCCCCTGCAGCCCGGCGACTTCGTCATCGTGAAGGAAGGCATTTTCTAATACGAGATTCGGGAGAGAACCATGGAATCACCACGGAAGGAATTGGGGAAATACCTGGCAATGGTAGTCAAGCGCCGTTATCTGTTTGTGATTCTGGCGCTTGCCGTCATGTCGGTGTTCGCCTGGGGTGGGTACCTGCTTCCAACGAAATATGAGGCCAAGAGCACCATTTTCATCGAGAAGACCGTGATCGGCGAACTGGTGAAGGGGATTGCCATCTCTCCCTCCATTGAAGACAAGGTGCGGGTGCTCAGATATGCGTTGCTCAGCCGGGGGCTCATCCTCCGGGTGATGAAGGACATGGACCTGGATGTCAAGGCCAAGAACCCCAAGCAGCAGGAGCTGATGATTGAGGACTTTCAGAAAAGAACCGAGATCAGCGTCAAGGGGAATGACCTCTTCATAGTCTCGATCCGGGACAAGGATCCGCGTCTTGCCACAAACTACGTAAATGCGCTGGTCAGGCGCTACCTGGAGGAGAACGTTTCTGCCAAGAGAGAAGAATCGTACGGCGCCAACCGCTTCCTGGCGGAGCAGCTTGCCCTCTTCAAGCAAAAGCTCAACAAGGCGGATGAACAGGTGATCAAGTTCCGCCAGAAACAGGGTGTGGCCGTCGCCATGGACGAGGAAGGCATCGTGGGGGAGATAAAGGTCTATAAGGCCCAGATGGATGAAGCCCGCATGCGCAGAAATGAACTGGCGAGCACCCTGAGAACCGTCAGGATACAGATGAAGAGCGTCCAGCCCACGGTTGCCATTCTGAGCACCAAGGCAGGCGGCGGGAGTGTCCAGGCCCTGGAAAACAGGATAAAGTTGCTCCTGGTCAGCTACACGGAGAATTATCCCGAGATCGTGAAGCTGCGGGCCGAGATCGAGGCCATCAAGAAGCAGAACGTGGCCCCTGCCCCCGGCGGCGTTGCGTCCGAGGAAATGACCACCGTGAATCCCGTGTATCAGCAACTGGAGCAGGCCGCGCTGCAGACCGAGGCGGAGATGCAGGCCCTCAATGCCAAGATCGGGCAACTGGGCGGCCTGATAGCCGAGCGGGAGCGTGAGTTGAGGAATGTGCCGGCAAACAAGAAGTTGCTTGCCGACCTGGAGCAGGAAAGAAGCACCTACAAGAACATGTATGCCGAGTTGCAGGCCCGCGCCGGCGTGTCCGAGGTCTCCAAGCAGATGGAGGTGGAGGACAAGTCCGCGTCGTTCCGAATCGTCGACCCGGCCGTCGTTCCGGTGAAGCCGGTGAGCCCCGACCGGGTGAAACTGATCTTCGCCGGGATTTTCCTCGGCATCGTGGGAGGGTTCGGCGGAGTGCTCCTGCGGGAAGCGCTCGATTCCTCCATCAAGGACCTGCATACGCTGAAGGGATTGGGTGTTACCATTCTGGCCGTGATCCCGAAAATGACGAACGCCGTGGAGGAGCTGGAAGTACAAAAGCGAGACAGGAAGGTCTTCATTGCGGCCGGGTGTTATTTCATGGTCATCTGTCTGTTGCTTGTGCACGAAATCCTGAAACTGACCTATATCGATCACATTTTTTCATTCCTGCAGCTCTGAACGAGTGACGGACCGGCTGCGGCCGGATGCGGAAACAACGGCAGAAAGGATGATGTCCTATGAGCAGAATCGAGAAAGCGCTCGAGAAAGCCGTGCAGATGCGGCAGGAGAAAACTCCGGAGAGGGCGCCGGAGAAAAGGGAGCCTGACGCCCCTGTCCCGAAGGACTTCCCCGCGGACCAGCATCCCGAGATAACGAGTCCGTACCTGATTACCGTTCAGGAGCCGGGATCTCCGGTGTCGGAAGAATACAGGAAACTCAAGTCCCTTATCGTCAGGATGACGCAGGATAAGTTTCTCAACACCATCATGGTGACGAGCACCTGCAAGGGAGAAGGAAAAACCATTACCGCCCTGAATCTGGCCATTACCCTTGCCCAGGAATACGACCATACCGTACTGCTGGTGGATGCGGACCTCCGCGCGCCGTCCATCACCAGGTATCTGGGCATCAAGGCGGAGGCGGGTCTTTCCGACTGCCTCTCCAACGGCAGGGATATCGGGAGCGCCCTGGTGAAGACCGGCATCGGCAAGCTGGTGCTCTTCCCAGCCGGCTCTACGGTTTCAAACCCCGTGGAAATGCTGTCTTCCAGCCGCATGAAGCAACTCATGCAGGAATTGAAGAACAGGTACCGGGACCGCTACATCATCTTCGACACCCCGCCCGTCCTGCAATTCGCCGAGGCCCACGCCATCGGATCCTGTGTCGACGGGGTGGTATTCGTGGTCGGCGAAGGGCAGGCGCCGGTGAATGACGTGAAGGAAGCGTTCCGGTTGCTGAAGGATTGCGAAATGCTCGGCGTAGTCTTTAACAACGTCGCATCGGCGCGTTTTACCGAGGGATACAACTACCGGTACAGTTACAAATATTACAAGAAAAGCTCCTATGGCGATTGATTTCCGGCAGGAAACCGGTTGCCGCCGTAGAGAGGGTCGATGGTAATCGGGAGAAAGGGTGAGGACACATGAACGTTCCGAGAGTCAAGGTTTTACTTGCCGTGCTGACGGTTTTCCTGGGGCTGTCATCTGTCGCCCTGGCGGAGTTCCGGTTCTCACCGTCCATCGGTATCAGGGAAGAGTACAACGACAACATCGACTCCTCCGCTACCGACAAACGAGAGGATTTCATCACTAGCGTGAACCCGGGAATAAACATGTCCTACGGCGGGGAACTCGTTGATTTTTATCTGGACTACGGACTGCGCTACCTCATCTATGCCCGCAATACGGAAGAGAACGAGCTGTATAATAACGTCAATCTGCAGTCCACCATACGGCCGTTCAGGAAGTATTTCTTCATCAGGCTCTCGGATTTCTTTTCCCTGGTGCCCATCGACCAGAGACGTCCGGTGGGCTACGAAAACAATCTGACAAACCTGACCAATTCAAATATCTTTTCGGTTAACCCCTATTTCGAATACCCCCTGAGCGCGACTTTCACGGTCAAGGCAGGCTACGCCTACCAGAACTCCTGGTACGAGAGCAAGGACGGTGACGACAGCCAGGACCATACCATCACCGCGGGCGTGAGCAAGGAGTTCTCGTCCCGACTTGCGGCGTCTCTTTTCTACAATTATCAGTTCCACCGGCCTGAAAAGGAACCGGACGCCTACGACAGGCAGGGCGCGACACTTTCTCTGAATTACGGCCTGACCGAAAAGCTGTTCTTCGAAGGTACAGTAGGCTGGACCAGGTTCGATTACACCATGCAGGATGGAAGGGATTTCAGCTCCATCCCCTGGAGCGCCAACGCGCGCTACATCCTGTCGCCTGCGCTGACGCTTCGAGCGGGCTACTCGAAGAGCTATAGCGACACCTCCAGCCAGACGCCGGCAACCGCGGGCAGTTTTGTGCCCGCCTCGGAGGGCATCATCTATCCGGGCGAGTCCTATATTATCATCGACGGGAAAGTCATTCCCGCATCCTCGGTGCGGCTCGACTCCATCGACGGCGGGCTCTACCGCAGCGAATCCTTCACGGTCGGGGTTTCCTATTCCGGAAAAATGACGGCCGGTCTTTCCGGGTTCCTGAACAAAAACAAGTACATGAACATCGACAGGGATGACCGGTCCACCGGCGTCAACCTGACCGTAATGGTACCGCTCACTTCGCTTCTCACCGCCAATGTGAGCGGCCTGTACAGCTACAACAAATACCGCCCCGAGAACGAGAAAGTAAACCGTTACGGGGCACGCCTGGCCCTTGACTATGCCCTGAAAATCACCACCCTGACCCTGGGCTACGCCTTCAGCTGCGATGATTCCAATTTCGATGAAAATGATTACACCACAAATGTCGTGTGGATCGGGGCGCGCTTTGTATTCTGAGGGATATTCAACCATGTATGAGAAATTCTTCGAACTGGATAAGAAGCCTTTCGAACTGGTTCCGAATCCCGAGTTCCTGTTCCTGAGCAAATCCCATAAAAAGGCGATCGTCTACCTAGACTACGGCCTCAAGGAGCACGCCGGGTTTATCCTTGTAACCGGGGAGGTGGGGTCCGGAAAAACGACGATAGTCCGCAACCTGCTCAAGAACCTGGACGACACGGTAACCCTGTCCAAGGTCTTCAATACCAAAGTCACATCCGAACAACTCATCGCCATGGTGAATGACGACTTCGGCCTGGATACCGCTCACAAGGACAAGATAACCCTGTTGCGGGAACTGACCGACTTTCTCATCGACCAGCATGCCGCGGGCCGCTGGCCGACCCTGATCATCGATGAGGCGCAGAATCTCTCCGGCGAGTTGCTTGAAGAAGTCCGGATGTTGTCCAATCTGGAAACAGACACCAGCAAACTGTTGCAGATAATCCTGGTCGGCCAGCCGGAATTGAGAAAAACCCTGGCCCAGCCGGAATTGAGACAGCTCAGGCAGCGCATCAGCATCAGCTGTCATTTGATGCCCCTGTCGCGTCAGGAAACCGAGGACTATATCTTCCACCGGCTCGAGATCGCCGGCAACCGGAATGCGGTTTCCTTTGACGAGGGAAGCATCGACATCATCTACAGCTTCAGCAGGGGGATACCGAGGCTGGTCAATATCATCTGCGACTTCCTCATGCTCTCCGCATTCGCGGAAGAGACAAAGCGGATGACAAGGGAACTGGTGCAGGAAGTGATCGGTGAAATAGAAATCGAGAATGCCTACTGGAATGACGTGACCCCTGAAGGCTCGTTCCCGGGGAACAGGACGTTCCTGTTCGACATCAACGAAAGGCTGTCCCGGCTGGAAGAGTTCGTCGCCCATACCGGCATCACGGAAAAAGAGAAGCTGAATCTTCATGACAGCGTAGCGGGCATGGAGAAACATGTATCCACCTTCATGGCAAAGTCGCAAGCCGATCTGGCCGTCCTTGACGCCCGGATCAAGGATGCTCTGCGGGAATTCGACGAGCTCAAAATGAGCGCCTGGATCACCAGCGCACGCTCAACGATAGATGTCGCGAGGGCTGAGCCTGAAAAGAAGCGTCTCTGGGGAAGGCTTTTCGGCTGACCCCCGCATTGTTGGAAGCGAAAGGTTTTGTATGCGCCGCACCGGAGGAGTGCACGTCATGTGCACGTTGTTCATGAGTGGTGAAGAGCTATGAGAAGGGGGCCTGAAAATGCGCACCGAAACTGGAAACTGGTATGCCCTCCATGTCAAGCCTCGCCATGAGTTCGCGACCGACAGCGAGCTGACCCGCAAGGGGATAGCAACCTGTCTGCCCGCCGTCACAAGGCTCAGGCAGTGGAAAGATCGGAAAAAACTGGTCGATTTCCCCCTCTTCCCCGGATATCTTTTTGTCCGCGTCGAACCATGCCATGAAGATTTCAATCGCGTGCTCCGGACCCCCGGCGCGCTGACCCTGCTTTCCACGGTTCCGGGCACGCCGACACCCATTCCCCCCCACGAGATTCATTCGCTCATGCTCCTGATGGAAAAAGCGGGAGACATCGATGTCTACCCTCACCTGACGCCGGGGACCAGGGTACGGGTCCGGAGAGGGATCTTCACGGGGGCGGAGGGTGTCCTGGTGAAGAAGGAAAGCCATCTGCTGTTTGTCGTCAGCATCAACATCCTGAGCCGGAGTGTGGGCGTGAGGATGTACGCCGATGATCTGGAAGCGGCCTGAGGCGGTATTCCGGCCGCGGCCTTGCAGAAAAAGCGAAGCAAAAAGTGCAATAATCCTTGTCGGTTACGAACGCTCCTGTAACCGAGGGGGCGGAGCCGTATCACACGCCGGCGCACGTCGCAATGGAAACAGCCAAATCTCCCCACTTCAAAATCCTTTTCATTACCCAGGACGACCCCTTCTACGTCAGGCTGTTCTTCGAGGAATTCTTTTCAGCCTGTGACAGCAGGGAGGAGATCGCGGGTGTGGTGCTGGCCGCGCCCATGGGCAAAAAGAACGCCGCTGCGCTGGCCCGCCGGATGCTGGATTTCTATGGACCGCTGGATTTCCTGCGGGTCGGTTCGCGCTATGCCGTGTATCGTCTCGGGGACACGATGGCCGGTCTGACAGGGTTCGGGAAATCCTTCAGCATCGGGCGACTCTGCCGGGGGTACGGCATCCCCGTGCTGCGGGAAAGCCGGATCAACTCACCTGAATTCCTGCAAAAGGTCGCGGAAATCGCGCCGGACCTGATCATTTCCGTGGCCGCGCCGGTGGTCTTCAAAAAGGAGTTGCTCACCGCGCCTCGGTGCGGGTGCATCAACATACACCACGGCATGCTCCCCCGCTACCGGGGGATGCTTCCCAATTTCTGGCAGATGTACCACGGCGAGAAACGGGCAGGCATTACGGTCCATGAAATGAGCGAGAAACTGGACGACGGCGGGATAATCATCCAGGAAGAAGTGGAGATAGGGCCGGACGAGACGCTGGATGCCCTCATCCGGCGCACCAAGCGTCTGGGGGCAAGGGTCATGATCAGGGCAATCGGGCTCATCAAGTCGGGCGAGGTCTCCTATCGCCCGAACCGCGCGGAACAGGGTTCGTACTTTACGTTTCCGTCGCGGCGGGATGTGCTGGAATTCAGGCGCAGGGGGAGGAGGATCCTGTGAGCCGGGGCATGTTCGGCATAGTCGACTTCACCACTCCGGTCGATGAGCGCGACGCAACAGCCATGGAAGCCTTTCTCGACCGTGATACCGGCTGCGGAGAAAAGACTGCCGTTGCCCGCGGCACACACTACTTCCTTGCCATGAAACGGCCCGCTGGGAAGGTCCCCTGGCGACAGCTCGAGATAGCCGGGAACCGGGAGGCAGGGACTGCCTGCATCATCAACGGCGAGATACATAATTGCCCGGAGTTGCGGGACGAACTGGGCGAGGATGCATCCTCCAGCGCCGGCGACCTCGACCTTGCCCTGCTGCTCTACCTCCGCCACGGTCGGGACTTCGCGAAAAAGCTCAACGGCCTGTTTTCCCTCGGCGTTCTGGACAGCCGGGACCCGTCGTTCCGGCTCTTCTCGGACCGCTTCGGCATGGCCCGACAGGTGTACTGGACCACGGCCGGGACCAGGCTCTTTTTCGCCACCCATCTCAAGACGCTGCTGGCGTGCCCCGGCGTCGGAAAAGAGCTGGACCCCGAGGGCCTGAACCTGTTCCTGAAATACGCCTACATCACGTCGCCGTGGAGCATCCTCAAGGGTATCAGGAAACTGCAACCCGGCCACCTGCTTACCTTTCACAAGGGAAAGGCCGAGGAAATCCCCTGGTGGGATTTCTCCGAAGCAGCGACCACCGTCTCCGACTGGGACGACGCCGTCAGCCGCTACCGGTCGCTGCTCCGGAAGTCCATTGAGCGGCGGCTCGGCGACCCGTCCCGCACCGGCATCCTGCTGAGCGGCGGCCTCGATTCCAGCGCCAACGTGGCCCTGGCGGCCCGCTGCACCGACCGGCAGCTCACAACCTTCGCCATCGGCTTCGAGGATCCGCGCTTCGACGAGCGGCCCTATGCCCGCATCGTAGCCGATTATTTCGGGGCGCGGCATCACGAATACACCATCACCGGCAACGAGGTCGAGGACCTGCCGACGCTGCTCTGGCACATGGAGGAGCCCTACTTCGAATTCGGGCTTTTCCTCACCTACCGCGGACTCGCCGCGGCGGCGCCGGAGGTGGATGCGGTCATCGGCGGCGAGGGCGCCGATCAGATGTTCGGCACGGGCGGCTTTGCCGGCGCACGGCCGGCCGCTGCCCAGTATCTGTTGCGCAGGTCGGGGCTCATGGGAGCAGCCCGCCGGTTCGGGCGGCTCCTGCGAGGCCCCTTTTTCTACGACCGGGACACCTGGGCCTTCAAGCTCAGGCTTTTCTGGAACCGGGCAACCGACCTGAACGACTGGTACTTCTACGGCTACGACGAGCATGAACTTCGCCGGGCCTGCCGTAACCCCGACATGGCCCGGGTACCGCGCATCTTCGACGGCCAGCAGGTGGACGACTCGTCGTTCGCGGCCCTGTACCGGAATACCCAGATCCATCAGGACATCCGCCACTACGTCAATGAAAACGTCATGGTGAAATCGGGCCGCATGGCCGATATGCTCGGTATTACCCTGCACGAGTCCTTTCTCGATACCGAGGTTGCGGACTTTCTGGTGGGTCTCGATTTCCCCTATAAACGGGGCGGTGATCTCGTCGATCACCTGCGGGGCCGTGCCGTATCCAAACTGCTGCACCGCAGGGCCATGGCGGGGATCCTGCCCGAGGAGATCCTGCACAAGCCGAAACAGGGGGGCTTCGTGCCGGTCATGCTCTTCCTCCGTGACGGGAGTCTCCGGCGGAGAATCTACGACTACCTGCTTCGCTCCAGGGTCATGGGAGAATATTTCAGGAACGACTACCTGACAGCCCTGTTCGCCTCCTACGAGGAGCACCAGTCGAAACCGGTATCCTGGGCCAACTTTCTCAACTCCAAGGCCAACCGCATCCTCTTTCTCCTCACCTTCGACATCTGGCACCGGTATTACCTGGAAAACGACCCGCTGCGGGTGGAGGTGACGACATTGAGCGAGTATCTGGGTTCGGCAAACGGGTGAACCGCAATGAACCGGCTCTCCCATCCGGCCGTGGGGCCGAAAGTCCCCATCCTCATGTATCACCAGGTCGTGGAGGATGGCGAAAGAAACAGGAAGGCGCGGAATACCAATCCCGCCTATACGGTGACGGTTGGCCGTTTCCGGCAACAGATGGCCTGGCTGGCTGAAAACGGCTTTCGGACACGCTCCCTGGGCGACGTGATCGACCCGCTCATCGCGCTGAAAGAGAGCGTGGTGATAACCTTCGACGACGGCTGGGCCGACAACTTCTCCCATGCCCTGCCGGTCCTCGGGGAATACGGGCTGGGCGCAACGATCTTCGTCGTTACCGGCTTTGTCGGTGCACCGGGCTATCTGGACTGGGAGCAATTGCGGGAAATGTCGAGGAACGGCATCTCTCTCCAGTCGCACACGGTCAGCCACCGGCCCCTGGAGGAACTGGGGGACGATGAGGTGGCGGAAGAACTGGGCGCGTCGAAGAAGGTCCTGGAAGACCGTCTGGGAACCGCGGTCGATTTCGTAAGCATGCCCCAGGGGTCGTGGAACCTGAGAATTCTGGGAGCGGCCCGGGCGGCCGGATACCGTGGCGTGTGCACGTCGGAACCGGGCTTCCGCCATTCCCTCGGCACGCCCGCGGTCTTCTCCCGCATCAATGTGGCGGACAGCATTCCGGTTTCGTCCTTTGCCCGGATAGCGCGCATGGAACGAAGCTTCATTCTGCCGGTCCTCGCCGCCACCAAATTCAAACGGGCGGTGCGGTCTCTCGTGGGATACCGGAACTATCGACTCCTGTACCGGCTCTGCTACCGCATCAATGAGGAAGGGCGATAATCGTCGAAGTAGGGGCGCTGCTTGCCGCGCCCTTCATTCGGAATCGCATGCATAGGGCGCGGCAAGCAGCGCCCCTACACGAGATACCATCCGCCGAATGGAACGCTCACCCGTATGAAAACAGCCCTTACCTACAGCGCGACCACCGACTATCCGGCCCATCGGGAAGGGATGCTCGACCTGTATCGCAGGTCGTACGGCAAAGAAAACCATGCATTCTACGACTCCTTCTATGCCGGCAACCCTTTGGGGGAACCGTTCCTCTTTCTCTGCCACGACGGAAATACGCTGGTGGGCCAGGAGAACTACCTGCGCCAGATGGTTTCCTGCGACGGCAGGCTCCTCTCCGCGGGACTCGGGGTCAACACCCTCGTGGATTCGCGCTACCGTCTCCTGCACGGAGTTTTCGGCAGGCTCTGCGCCCTTTCCCTGGAATCCCTGGCGGGAGAGCTCGACCTGCTGTGCGCGTTCGCCAACGAGGAATCGAAGAAATACTACCTGAAAAACTACGGTTGGCAGGTTGTCGCAAAGGTGCGGGTATACAAGAAAGCGACCAGGTTCTCCGGGTTGCGCGCGGAAAGCCTTCTTTCCCTTCTCCGGCCGGGCGGCAGACGCATCGGGCTCAGGCTGGCGCGGACCGATGAGTTCGACCCTTCCCTGCTCGATCCGGTCATCGAACGCTGCCGGACAGGCTCCCGGTACATCTGTTTTCACAAAACAGCGGCCTTCCTGAACTGGAAATTCCTGCGCAACACCCACTACCTGATACACGGCTACTACATCATGTCCGGGGACCGGATCAGCGGCTACTGCCTGACCTATGACAGCGGAATCGAGCGGAGGGTCATCGATCTCCGCATCGAGGGTAATGATCACGGGCTCATGGACAAGACAGTGGCGACACTCTCGTCCATGACGAGGGAAGACGGGTTGTCGCGCCTCGTCATCCACGCCGTTCCGGGTTGCTGGTACGAAAAGACCCTCAAACGCCGCTTCTTCATCCGCCGCTGGGAATACGATTGTATCGTCCGTCCTGTGAGGGAAGAGCTCCCGTCCGGGGACTGGGTCATCCAGTTGGGAGATTTCGACATGTTCTGATCGGGAGAGGATGGTCCCGGTTTTCCACACATTCCGAAGAGGTGAAATTGCATGAGCATCGAGGAACAGCTGACAACCTATTTTCGCGAAAACTTTGCCGCTGATGTGGATGGCGATACCGCGCTTATCGAATCCGGACTCATCGACTCCATGGGGGTGATGGAGCTTGTGGAGTATCTGGAACGGTCGTTCGGCATCGAGATGGACATGGACGACATGACCGTCGATCGGTTCGGCACCATCACGGCAATCAAACAACTGATAACCGAGAAACAGGAGGCGATGTGAGCATGCGTCCGGCACTGGTGCACCATCTGATCGAGCGGACCGCGGCGCGGCTGCCGGACAAGGTTGCCGTGCGCCATCTGGGGCGCGAGACAACCTATGGGGAGCTCCTGGAAGAATCCCGCCGCATCAAGGAATTCCTTCTGGATGCGGGGGTCCGAACCGGCGATCGCATCGGCATTCTGCTGGAGAAGTCGGTCGAACAGCTGACAGCCATGTTCGCCGTTTCCATGGCGGGCGGCGTGTTCGTGTTCATCAACCCCATCCTCCGGCAGGAGCAGATAGACTACATCGTCAGGGACTGCGACATACAGCTGCTCGTCACCACCGGCGCCCTGGCCCTGAAAAACCGGCTGGAGAGGCCCGGCACGCTGCTGTATGTGGATGAGGGCGGTTTTCCCTGCTGGCCGCGGATCAGGGATCGGTTTGCCGCGGTTTCGGGAACGGTGCGCCGTATTCCCGACGACACCGCCTGCCTCATCTACACCTCCGGTTCCACCGGCATGCCCAAGGGAGTCGTGGTGCCGCACCGGACCGTGGTCGAAGGGGCGGAAATCGTCAGCGCCTACCTGGGGATCACCGAAAACGACCGCATCGTGAGCGTGCTCCCCTTCAATTTCGACTACGGCCTCAACCAGGCGACCACCTCGATCCTGCACGGCGCCACGCTCGTCATGCACCAGTTCATTTTTGCCAAGGACCTGTTGAACCTTCTCCGGGACGAGGTGATCACCGGTTTTGCCGGGATGACCCCCATCTGGGCCAAGCTGTTCGGCGGCAAACACACGCTGAAGGCGGAGATGAGCTTTCCCGGGCTCCGCTATATCACCAACACCGGCGGCAAGGTTCCGCGGATCGTGGTTGAGCGGATTCGGGCGTTCTTCCCGGATACAAAGGTGTTCCTCATGTACGGCCTGACCGAGGCTTTCCGCTCCACCTTCCTCCCTCCCGAGGAGATAGAGCGGCGGCCCGACTCCATCGGCAGGGCCATCCCGAATGTGGAGATCCTGGTCGTCAATGAAAAGGGCGAGGAGTGCGCTCCGGGAGTCCCGGGCGAACTGGTCCACCGGGGCGCGCTGATAACCCGTGGCTACTGGAACGATCCCGAGAAGACGAGGCAGGTGTTCCGGAGAAACCCTCTTCTGAACGGCCAGGACCACCTCAACGAGACGGTCGTCTACTCGGGCGATCTCGTGAAAAAGGACGAGGACGGTTTTCTCTACTTCATCTCGCGCAGGGACGAGATGATCAAGACATCGGGGTACCGGGTCAGTCCCACCGAGGTGGAGGAGATCCTGGTGGAGATACCGGGTGTGAGCAATGCGGTGGTCTTCGGCCGCGAACTGGAGAGCGGGGACCAGGGCATCATCGCCGTGGTGGAGACGGACAGCTCCGACACGAGACATCTTCTCGCCGAATGTCGCAAGCGGTTCCCTGCCTACATGGTCCCCCACGAGATCCACTGCGAACCGGAGTTCCCGAAGACCGCCAACGGCAAGACAGACCGCTCGTTCCTGAAGAGCAAGTGGCAGGGAGGCATGGGCGTGTAATGGAACTCAGCGAGCGCAACGGAAAGCTCTATGTGGGGGATACCTCCTTCGAGGAAATCGCCGAACGCTTCGGCACGCCGTTCTACCTCTACGACCTGGACGGGGTGCGGGAAAAGGCAGCCGCGGTGAAGCGTGCCTTCGGCAACGGTATCGAGCTCCTGTACGCGGTCAAGGCAAACCCCAACCCGGAACTGCTGCGGGGCATGCGGGACAGCGTGGACGGTCTCGACATCGCCTCGACCGGGGAACTGTACCGGGCTTTGGCCGCCGGATTCCGTACGGACACGATCAGCTTTGCCGGGCCGGGCAAAACACAGGCCGAACTGGGCGAGTCACTGTGGTGCAGGGTAGGTATTATCAGCGTAGAATCCATGCGTGAACTGCATGACCTCAAGAGATTGGCGAAAGTGGAGCGTGTCAGGGCGCCCGTCACCATCCGCATCAATCCGGCCCTGATGACAAAGGAGTTCGCCGTCAAGATGGGCGGCAAGGCGACCCAGTTCGGCATCGATGAAGAGGATGCGGGAGAGGCCGTGGACTTTCTCCGGGCCAACGACCGCTTTTTCGACGTGCTCGGCATCCATGTCTACGCAGGCACCCAGTGCCTCGACGAGCAGGCCCTTGCCGGGGGCCTTGCCGACACCCTGCGCATAGCCGCCGAAATGCGGGAGCGGCACGGCATCGAATGCCGGGTCATCAACGTCGGCGGAGGGTTCGGCGTCTCCTACTATGACGAGGGACGGGCGCTCGACCTGGGACTGCTTGCCCGATTATATACCGATGAGTTAGATCGCTACCGTCGCGAAACCGGAACCAATCCGCGCTTTCTCCTGGAACTAGGCAGGTACCTGGTTGCCGAAGCCGGCATCTACGTGGCGCGTGTCGTCAGCGAGAAGAGGTCGCGGGGGGAGCAGTTCTACGTCCTCGACGGCGGAATGAATCACCACCTGGCCGCATCGGGAAACCTGGGCGCCACCTTGCGCAAGAATTACCTGGTCAGGAACCTTTCCCGGCCGGGAGCTGAAAAGAAAACCTGCACCCTTGTCGGCCCTCTCTGTACGCCCCTGGACCTGATGGGAAAAGGGATTGCCGTCGAATCGCCGGAGGTGGGCAACCTGATAGCGTTCTTGAATTCAGGAAGTTACGGCTACTCGGCAAGCCCCCTGCTGTTTCTGGGTCATGAACTGCCGAGAGAAATTTTCGTCAAGAACAACAAAATTCTCTGCAGCAGGACGCAGTCACTCCATCAATACAATGTCATATAATAAATTTAAAATTGCCGTAATTTCTGATTTGGAAGATTTCAATAATTTCCGAGATGCATGGAACCGGCTCACCGAGGCGAACGGATTTTACACCCCCTGGTTTTGCTGGGAATGGTTTAACCTCATTATTCGACACGCAGAATCGATCACACTGCACATTATTGTTGTGTACCACAATAATGAACTCTTTGCCATTGCACCTATGGAAATTCGTACTGAGCAATACAAAGGATTTATTCCGGCACGAGTTGTCTCCTTCATTGGTGGCAACCGTGCATTTCTCAAGGGCATAGTTTTCGGAAGCGCCTCCGTCCATCTAAAAAAAGAGGCTTCCGCTTTTATTTTTAACTACCTCTGCAAAGACTTCCGATCGTGGGACTTGATAGAACTTGAGCCGCTGGCATACGAAAATGAGGATGATTTGTTTTTCACTGAGCTCCTGAAATGGTCAAGGCTCTCGTTTCGAAAATATATCAGTTTTAAGAATCGTTATTGCGACGCAGTATGCGTTGGTTTCGACAATTTCTTTCAGAATATTCCACAGCGCACCCGTAAGGATATCCGGTATTGTCAGCGACGGCTGGAGAATAACGGAACGCTAACGTTTCAGATGATAACCGGCGGGAGCGATCTCCAAACCCACCTCGATGCTTATGATGATATAAGGGCTCGGAGCTGGAAAGCACCCGAAAGGGACCATATTTTTAATAGGGAGTTTATTTGCCTTGCTGCCGCCAAGGGTTGGCTGAGATTGGGCATTCTCTCTTACAATGATCAACCGATAGCAGGTCAAAAATGGTTTGTATCGCATAGAAAAGCATATATTTACGACGTGCTTTACGATGATAATTTAAAAAAGTACAGTCCAGGCAAGATATTAACTGCATTAATGTTTCAATACGTCATTGACAATGATCATATTGTTTATGCTGATTATCTTAGGGGAGACGAACTATACAAAAAAGATTGGGCACCTTTAACAAGAGAAAGAGTTGGATTTACAATTTTCAACAATACTTTTATTGGAAAAATTATAAGTATATTATTGATTTTATTTCTACCCATATTTAAAAGATATTGTTTGTTTATGAAGAAAAATAATATTGATAAACAAGAAAATAGCGCTGTTATACTAAACAATATATAGACTTTGTTAGATACAGTATTAGCATAGCTATAGTGTGATGAGTGGATATGTTTGACGAAGTATTTCAATATAATGATTATTTTAAAGTCGGAACAATTCGGACTTTGGAGAGATTCTTATCTTTGAAGGAGAGTTGGGATATCCTTGTTGAAAGACATGGGGCACATGAGCCGTTTCTTTGCCATGACTGGTTCCGTATGTGGCTCAGACATTTTCAAGGATCAGCAGAACTGTGTATTGTTATCATCACAAACATGGAAGCGCCAATCTTTATTGCTCCATTGATAATAAAAACAGAAAAATATAAAAATATAGCAAAAGCCAGAATATTAAAGTTCATAGGGAATCATCATTCTCCAGTAAAATCTTTTATATTTGGAGTAAAATCGAAACAGGAAAGAATTAAATATATAAATATTTTTTTCGATTGTCTCAAATCTAATTTAAATGACTGGGATATTATAGAACTTGATTCTATTCCTGAGGAAACAGAGCTCGTGAACATTACTGAACAATCACTGCTAACAAAAGGAATGAATTTTAGGAGTATCTTTTGTTATAACGATTGGATGCTTGAGAACATAAATTTTTCCAGCGATGACTATTTGAGCAGTAGATCAAAAAATATCAAGAAGGAGATAAAACGTAGAACAAAGAGATTGCAGGAAGAAGGTATAGTTAATTTTGTGATCGGAGATGCCGAGACAGATTTCGATAAATATAATGAAATCTACCACATAGTAAGATCAAAGAGTTGGAAGCATGCTGAATCTGATAGTAATTTTCTGGCTGAATTCAGAAAATGGGCAATGGAAAAGGGGTTGCTTAAATTCTCTTTCCTTTATGTAAATGATTCACCGATATCATGTCACATAAGGTTGATTTCCAATAATACGGCGTATCTACTGGACTCAGTATATGATCAGTCATACAAAAAATACGGCCCGACAACATTATTGAGAGCAATGTTAATGAAATACATTATTGAAAAAGAAAATGTAACGACAATTGATACCATCAGGGGAGATGAGACCTACAAGATCGAATGGACATCAACCAAGAGACGGAGAATGGGATTCACTGTATTCAATTCATCTGCAAAAGGCCAATTTTTCAGGTTTATCATGATGGTAATCGTGCCTGCAGTGCGAAATATGATGGTATTCACAAAAAGATTGAGAGATAACCCTCGAAGTATGGAATCAACATGAACCAAATATATGAAATGACAACCATAGCATCAATGGAAGACTTTTGTCGTTTAGAGTCAGATTGGGAAACACTCGCGAATCATCGCCTTCAATTTTTACCATTCCTTTGCCATGGATGGTTTCGCATTTGGATCAAGCATTTTTCCTCCGACAATCAACTATGCGTGTTCAGAATTGCTGAGAAAGAAAATCTTTTCGCCTTTGCGCCACTTATTAGAAAAGCTGAAAAGCATCGCGGACTGCTGGTCAGCAAACTCGAACTCATTGGAAATACCTATTCGCCCATCCGTTCGTTCATATTCGATCCCTCGGCCCAGGAGCAGCCGGACAGGACGGTTGATGCCTTTTTCTCCAACCTCTACGCCGGAAGGGATGCCTCCTGGGACATCCTCGATCTGAGCGCCCTCCCCGAAGAAAGCCCCTTCTTCGAGAGTGCTGGGAAATATCTTTCGGAACACGGGTTCCCCTTTTCCGAATATCCCTGTTTCGGTGACTGGTATCAGGACGGCATAGACTGCACGGGGAATGACTACATATCACGACTTCCGGAAAAAATCAGGAAGGATTTCCAGTATTGCAAGCGCCGACTGGTGCGGGAAGGACGACTGGAATTCAAGGTATTGACGTCTACCGAGCACCTTGAAGACCACCTTGACATGTACTACGGGGTCTATGGAAGGAGCTGGCAGAAACAGGAAAAGGTCGGCCCGACGTTCCATCGGGACCTGGCGAGGATGGTTGCGGAAAAGGGCTGGCTCAGGCTTGCCTTCCTTTTTCACAACGACATCCCGATTGCCGCCCAGTTCTGGATTGTGTCCGGCCGTACGGCGTTCATCCTGAAGACGGTCTACGATCAGGGCTACAAAAAGTATTCGCCCGGCAAGGTCCTGACTTCGGAGATGTTCAAGTATGTGATAGATGTGGACAAGGTTTCGTCCATTGATTACGTCCAGGGTGATGAAGAGTACAAGAAGCACTGGACACCGAAACGGAGGGAGCGCAGAGGGATCCTTATCTACAATTCGACCGTGAAGGGACGATGCTTGTCGCTCGTGGACAGGAATATTATCCCGATTGTGAACCGCAACAAGCGCCTTCGCAGACTCAAGCAGGCCCTGTCGGGGCTGATGAGGTCGCACGGATGATGAAGCGTACAATCGGGGGAAGACCCTCTGCCACCCCTCGCGATTATTTCTGGAAACCAAGTCGAGAGGCCACCCATTTCCCCTTCGGCATCCAGGGCAGCCGGTATTTCTTCAGCGCGCGCTACGCCTTGGCGGCCGGGATACGGGCACTCGACCTGCAGGCGGGAGACTCTGTCCTTCTTCCCGCTTATACCTGTGGCGTCGAGATCGTCCCATTTCTGCACCATGGAATTAAGCCCCGCTTTTACCGAATTGGAGCTGATCTGAAAACGGATGTGGAAGATTTGAGTAGACGGCTGACGGGGGATGTGAAAGCCGTGCTCGTGACCCATTTTCTTGGGTTCCCGCAACCAATCGAGGAAATCCGCGGCATCTGCGACAAAAAGAATGTTTTTCTGCTGGAAGATTGCGCCCATGCCCTGCTGAGTTCCCTCAACGGACGAAATCTGGGTACCTTCGGAGACATCGCAGTTTTCAGCCTCCTGAAGACGCTCCCCGTTCCCAACGGAGGAATACTGGTAATCAACAACGAATCCGTCTCGTGTCAATGCGGACAACGGATGCCGACCCGTTTCGGCGCACTTTTCTATCTCAGCGATCTGTGGAGACAAAAAACAAACTCGGAGGGGTGCGCAACGGTTCTTTTCGAAAAACTCGCCTCGGCGGTGATGTGGCGGGGAATGAACGCCGTGAAACTGGGAATCGCGGCATTCCACAAGGTGACCGGCCCCATAGGGAACACCCTGATACGGCCCGACTCATTCGCCTTCGCTCCCGGAGTCATGGAGTGGGGCATCTCCCCGTCATCCATCAATCTCGTCAAGAATACGGATCTCGCCGTGGTCAAGGAAACGAGGAGACGAAATTTCACGCACCTCATGGAAAGGCTCTTTTCTTCGGAGTGCCGTGAAGCATTCGGTTTCCCCTTCACAAGCCTTCCCGACGGGGTGTGCCCGCTCTTCTTTCCCCTTCTCGTCAAGGGAGACGGCACGCGCGAATACCTGTACCAATCCCTGAAACAGGAGGGTATTGCGTCCCATCCCTGGTGGCCCGTTTTTCATCCCGCTGTTCCGTGGGTGGAGTTTCCTGAGGCGCGGGCTCTCAAGGAGAGGCTGTTCGGGATCCCGATCCATCAGGATATAACGTTCGAGCACCTGGACCGGGTGGTCCTGGAGCTGGAAAAAACATGCCGGGAACGGCGGAGACGGCATGTCTGACATAAAGACTCTGATAAAACAGTCTTCACACTATTTTGTCGGACAGGCCGCGATACTGGCAGCGGGATTTCTCTCCTTTCCCATCCTGACACGCATCTTCTCGGTCAGCGATTACGGGCTCATGAGCCTTGTCACCACGACACTTTTCATCGCGGTGGCCATCGTCAAGTTCGGCATCCCCAACTCCATAGTCAGGTTCTACGCGGAGTATAAGGCCGCGGACAAACTGCCCCTTTTCTTCTCCACACTGTTCCTCGGCATCTCCGGTTTCGCGATTCTTGCCGGGGTCTGTTTCATCCTGGCAATCCAGGCGTGCAAGGGTCTCTTTCACGACGAGAATCTGACCATTCTGCTCACCATTGCGGCACTGCTCGTTGTTACGAGCTGCCTGAGCGACGTATTGATGAGCTTTCTGCGCGCGGAGCAGAGGACAAAACTGTACAACGTATTCGCCATCGTTCGCAGATATGTGACGCTGGCATCCGGAATCGCTTTCGCTCTCTATCTTATCAAGGGGGTAAAGGGTTTTTTTCTCGGTCAACTACTGACGGGAACGTCCATTCTCGTTGTTCTGCTCTTTGTATTCAGAAACAATCTCGAATTACGGAGGGAGAACGTTTCCAAGGAAATCTTCACGACATCCCTCAGGTTCGGGTTTCCCCTGGTATGGGCCGAATTCGGACATCTTCTTCTCAACTATGTGGACCGCTATCTGATCCAATTTTATCTCGGAGCAGCTGCGCTCGGCATGTATACCGCCGGATACAACCTTGCGACACACATCACAGAAGTACTTATCTGTCCTCTTAACTATGCAATGACTCCAATCTATATGTCCATTCTCGTCAAAAAAGGAAAGAAAGAAACAAAAGAATTTTTTACAAATATATTTACATATTTTCTTATGATTTTGTTGCCGGTAATCTTTGGAAGCATTGCAGTAGGAAGAGATTTGATTTCTCTTTTGGCATCAACAAAATATCTTGAAGCATACAAAATTCTTTCCTATATAATTGTTGGACAAGCAGTCTATGCTTGTACAATAATTCTAAACAATGGATTATTTATCAATAAAAAAACATATATATACAATAACATAATGATAATAACTTCAATTATTAATATCATTCTAAATATGATTTTAATACCACACTCTGGCATTACTGGTGCGGCACAAGCAACTTTGTTATCATACATAATTTTTGCAGTAATTATCACCTTCTATTCTTTCAAAGAGTTCAGCTTCAGGATAGATTTCCATCGCATCCTCCTTTATGCCGGTTCGTCACTTCTGATGTTTTTTGCAGTAAAGTCAACAATTGTGGGGAGCAGTTTGCTGAATATACTGGTACAGGTCGTGGTGGGTATCGTTGTATACATCACAGCAGTTGTGCTGCTTGATGGCGAAATACGACGCACTCTGTTGACTGCTATAGCAAACGCAAATAATCGGCGTGCGTAATCACACAAAAAAACTGCTCAAGCGGCTCATCTACCTGATTGCCTATTATTCCGGTGTTCTCCGGTTGCTGATTATAGCTTTCAGCAGAGCGAGGAAGAATCATCGCGCCGCAATCCTCTTTTACCATCGGTTCCGCAGGCCCGGTGAGGGCGCGGAGGATCTCCTGCCGCGGTTGGATTGCGGGGAGTTTGACCGACAGATGGCGTACCTGAAAAAAAACTATGAAATCCTGAGCCTCAATGAGGTGGCAGCCGTGCTCCGGAATGGCCAGGATTTCAGGCGACCCACCATCATTCTCACCATTGACGACGGATACCGCGACAACTACACGCTGGCATACCCCCTTATCAGAAAACATGACCTGCCGGTCACCATTTACCTCACTGCCGGGTTCATCGGCGGGGATGCGGGTCTCTGGCTTGACGATATCGAATACGCCCTCCGCAGCACGGCCTGTGACGGCTTCAGTCTTGAGAATGTCCTGGGGAAGGAACGGGTTGACATTTCAACCCAAGAGGGGAAGAAAGACGCCGAGAAGAAATTGTATGCCGCACTGGCGAAAAAAGGGGAGCGAGAGAGGCAGGATGCCCTGCGGGAGCTGTTCGCCGTCCTGGATGTCCCGGAACCGTCAGTGTCATGCCGTGATCGCATCATGATGAACTGGCCGGAGGTACGGGAGATGTCTTCCAACGGTGTGGATTTCGGCGCACACACCGTGTCACACCCGTTCCTGCCGGCGATGCCCCTGGACGAGGCGAAGCAGGAAATACTGGATTCAAAGCGGATTATCGAGGAAAAGACCGGGAGAACAGTAAAGCATTTCGCCGTACCGAACGGCAAGTCGGATGATTTCTCCCACGAGTTGACGAATTTTTGTAAAGAGGCCGATTTTGACTCCGTGGTTACAACAGAGCCGGGATTGGTTGATGAACTCTCCGATCCCTATTCACTGAAAAGAATAATCCCGCCCCCACCCACCTATTACTTTGCCTGCGAGTTGGCGCGATATATTTTCGGAGGTTCGAAATGATTCGCTTCCAAAAAGGTTTTGGTTGTGCAAGGCAGCGATCCGCGGTGAAGCATGCGGCAGGACTACTGAACATAATGGTCGCTATTTTCTGTCTGTTGGGTGTGAACACTACCTTCGCAGCGGAAGCGAGAAAAAACCTGGCAGCGGCTGCCAACGATCATCAGGACGGGTACGTAATAAATGATTTCAAATTCTATCCCGTGCCTGACATTCCACGGCCGGAAAAAGGGGTTCCGTTTAAAGATCCGGTATTCAGAACTACCATTACCCGCATCACGGATGCACCTTCAGACGTTCGTGGGCCTCACTTCAACTATGCTCAGGCAGGGTATCCCAAGCATGACATAGAGAATGCCGACGGCACGAAGCTAATCATTCAGAGTTTTTCAGGTTCCTGTTGGAACATCTGGAACGCGATGCCCCCCTTCAACAAACTCCATGAAATCCCATCGAAACTGATTGGCTGGGGCAGCCCGCTGGATGCGCGCTGGAGCATGAAGGAGCCGGGAGTCCTCTATTACACCTATTTATCGAAGTTCTGGCGCTATGATGTAAACAGAAAAGATGCAGCGCCGGTTCATGATTTCTCCGAGAACTTTCCTCCCCGGCAGGGAGAAAAACATCCAACTTGCAGCCCTTCCCTGGAGGAGGAAGGAACACAATCCGATGACAACCGGTACTGGCCGTTCACGATAAAGTGCTACGACCCTTCACGAAAAGAGAAGAAACTCGATTCGTGGTACCAGGCCGCTCAGGTACTTTTCGATCTGGAGCAGAATAAGATTGTTGCCGTACTCCCGGCAGGGAATCCAAATTTCAAGCATGCGAATGCCGTCATGGTGTCCCCACTGGGAAACTATCTTATAATCGGCGCCCCTCCCGGTTTCGTGTACGACAGGAACTGGCGATTCCTGTACAGGGCAGAGACGCACGGACACTACGACCTTGCCCTGGATGCCGAGGGAAGAGAAGTAATCGTCACGGCCGGTCGATATTACGGACCGAACGGATTGAAGGACATGGGGGACTGGGTGAAGATGATCGATCTCGAAACCGGCAAAACACAGTGGCTTGCTCCTCTTGATAATTCCCTGTTCCACGTCTCGGGCAATTGCACCGAAAAACCGGGATGGGCGGTCGTTTCAACGTACTACCCTTCAAATTTCAGACAATCGACCAAGTGGAGTGACGACTCGATCATCATGTACGAACTGACGCGCCGCATCCCGAAACCTGACATGACCCATCACGCCCGGGTGTGGCGGCTGGCGCACACGCACATGGTGAGGGACAGTTATGGTGACGATCCGTTTGCCAAGATAAACAGGAAAGGGACCAAGATATGGTTCGGTTCCGGATGGGGCGCCCCCTACAAGAACGGTCAATATGACGTGTTCCAGATAGATCTGCCGCCCAATTGGTTTATCGACATGAGAGGAACCGATATTCCCGGCAAACGGATCAGGTAAAAAAACCGACCGACGTATGTCGTAGAAGATAAATTCATTATCTGGGGACGGGCTGTTCGACACATAATTGCCGAGAGGAGAAAGAACATGAGACAAATTGTCCTGATAGTATTGGCAGTGCTTATTATGCTGGGCTCCGCTAGCGCTCAAAACGATGTAATCACAAACGTACCGAGAATAAACGCTCGCGTTGCGTACAACAAATTTATGAAGGGAAACATAATTCTTGTGGATGCGATGGGTGAAAGTACATATGCAAAATATCACATCCTGGGAGCGATAAGCCTTCCGGGCGACGGGCCCGACGATCTTGCGCGCATCGCGGGTAGCGATCTCCAGATCCCGTTTAACAAGGAAATTCTCGTCTATTGTGATTGAGCGGGGGAAGGTACCAGTGCCGGTGTGGCGCTGACGCTCAAAAACAAAGGGTACGAAAAGGTAAAGGTTGTGAAAGGTGGTTTCAAGGCCATGAAAATTGTCGGTTTTCCCATTATCTGGGAAGGAAAGATACAACTGCCGAAAACAGGCAGCAGATAGCACCAATGCTTCCTGTACTATTGGAGATCTGATTCCATGCTGACCCATTTTGTCCCTCTTGCCCTGTACATCCTTTCGATCCCGGTGATGCTGGTTACCCTCTTCAGGGTTGAGGTCGGCATCCTGTTTTTTACGACTTTTGTTCCCGTCATAGCCCTCATGAAGAAAATCGCCGAGTTGCCTGGAGGTAACAACTTCGCGGACTATCTTCTTATCGCGATAATCATCGGATGGTTCTTCAGCGCCGCAAAAGAAGACAGACCGCTGTTCATCAGCTCGCCGTTGAACACCATCGTCATCATCGTCTGCCTCGGGAGCCTTTTCAACCTGATCCGGGGCTACACCTACATGTCCCTGCCCGGCGAGATCAACCTGACCCGTCTCATGGCGTGGAAGAATTACATGATCCTGCCGTTGCTCTATTTCATCGGCGCCAACAACCTGGATACGGAGAAAAAGGTGCGGTGGATTATTATCGGCATGCTCCTGACACTTCTTGCCATGGATTTCAACTTCTACAGCACCTTCCGCTGGATGAAGGCCGAGCATTACAGTGATTCCATCAGGATAGAGGGGGCATTCAGTTTCCTGGGGCCCAACGAACTGGGCGTGTTCTACGCCATGTATACCGCGCTGTTGATCGGCATCTCCTACTTTGTGGAGGAGAAAAAGCTCCGGTATGCAATTCTCACCGTGTGCGCCTGCAATCTGTACCCGATTCTCTTTTCCTATTCCCGCGCCGCGTATATCAGCACCATGGCCTGCCTCCTGACGCTCGGCATCCTCAAGGACAGGCGTATCCTGGCCGTAGTCGTCGCCATCGTGCTCTTCTACCGTTTTCTTCTGCCTGTCTCCGTCGTGGAACGGATAGACATGACCTTTCTCGAAAAGGAGTCCGTGAGTGAGCAGGCGGAACAATCGAGCGCCATGGATATCGGCGGTGTCGAGGTCGATACCGTCGGCCGGAAAGAACTGTGGGAGAAAGCAAAGATGTATTTTGCCGAGCAGCCCCTGTTCGGCATCGGATTCGATACCTTCCGGCACAAGGAAGGGATGATCACCCACAGTCTGTACATGAAGATACTTGCCGAGCAAGGGCTGTTCGGCCTTGCCATTTTCATTCTCTTTATCGGAGCGCTCCTCAGGAAATCCTATGTATTGTTCAAAAAATCGGGGAGCAGCCTCGGCCGGGGAATCGGACTCGGTTTCTTCCTCTGCGTCGTCACACACCTAGCCGGAAGCATCAGCGGCGACCAGTCCCTCTACTACAACCTGATGGCCATCTTCTGGCTGTTCATGGGAATTGTGGCGAGCTTCTCGGTCAAATTCGTCACGGCCGGGGAATCGGCTCAGGACGCCCCACACTTCGCAGGGAGAAATACGGAAACCTTGATCCGTGATGCCTGAATGCCGAAGTGAGCGGAATGCCGGGGTTTGAACGTCGCCGATGCCGGTTCATGCCGGGTACGCCGGGTGAACCTTGTCGGGCCGGATCACCCCACGGGAATGTAAGAAACCGAGGCGTTCCGCGATGGCGAAGGCGTGAAGGCGTCACGAGTTCAGGGGAGAAGGAAGCAAACACATCATGGTCACATTCATTTTCTGGTCCGCACTCCTGATCGTCGCGTATACCTATGTCGGGTACACGGCTCTGATTCCGGCAATCGCCCTGTTCTTCAGGAAGCCGGTTGCATATGGTGATATCGAACCCCGTGTCACCTTCCTTATCACCGCCTACAACGAAGAAAAGAACATCCGCGCCAAGCTGGAACAGGTGCTTTCCCTCGACTACCCCCATGACAGCCTGGAGGTCATGGTGGCTTCCGACGGGTCAACCGACCGGACCGACGACATCGTTCGCGAGTTCGGAGAACGCGGCGTAATCCTGAAACGGGTGGAAGGAAGGGTCGGCAAGACCGCCACCCAGAACGAGGCCGTGAAAGTCGCGACCGGCGAGGTAATCATCTTCTCCGACGCCACCACGGTCTACGAAAAGGACGCAATCCGGAAGATCGTGCGTAACTACGGGGATCCCGAAGTCGGGGCGGTGAGCGGTCGCTACGAGTATGTCAATCCCACCGGCGCGCCGGTGGGTACCGGCACCATCCTGTTCTGGAAGTACGAGAACTTCATCAAGAGCATGCAGACCCGGATACGTACCATTACCGGCTGTTGCGGCTGCATCTACTCGGTGCGGCGGTCCGCCTACGTGCCCCTGCCGCCGGACATCATCAGCGACCTGGTCGAGCCGCTCAAGATCATCGAAAGCGGCTACCGGGTGGTATTCGAGCCTGAGGCGGTGGCGTACGAGGAGACCACGGAGAAACCTGCAGAGGAGTTCGGCATGCGGGTACGCGTCATCACCCGCGCCATGCGGGGCATTCTCTATGTAAAATCGCTCCTCAACCCGTTCCGCTACCCCTTCGTCTCCTTCCAGCTCATCTCCCACAAGGTCCTGCGCTGGATGATCCCGTTCTTCCTGATTGCGCTTCTTGTCTCGAATGCTTTTCTCCTGGGGTACTGGTTCTACAAACTCTCGCTTGGCCTGCAACTGTCGTTTTACCTGACAGCCCTGGCCGGGCTGGTTGCCGATCGTATCGGCAGAAAATGTCGCCTGTTCGCTATCCCTCTCTACTTCTGCGTGGTGAACGCGGCTTCCATGGTTGCCTTCACGAAGACCCTGAAGGGGCAGAAAATGGTGACATGGGAGACGGTGAGAAAGTAGTAAAGGCAGGGTTCCAGGGGTCGAGGGTTCCAGGGGTCTAGTGAAAAGACAGAAATAAAGGGGCGAGGATTCCGGGGTTTAAGTGAAGAAGGTGAAAAGCAAAGGGGCAAGGAGGGTGCATGCTCAAGAATTACAAGGAACTTCAGGTATGGCAGAAAGCGTATCAGGTTTGCCTGGAAATATACCGGCTGACAAAATCCTTTCCGCAAGATGAGCGGTATGGTTTGACATCTCAAATCCGCAGGGCCGCGGTTTCGGTACCATCCAATATCGCTGAAGGGTATGGCAGAAAAACGACCAACGAATACATACAGGCGCTTTACATAGCGTACGGTTCCACGTGCGAGATTGAAACCCAGGCGCTCCTTGCCGGTGACTTGGGATATATTGAAGATGCTGAATTGCAGAAGCTTTTAACAGATATTGGTGATCTTGAACGAATGCTGAAAGGGCTGCTAAATTCATTAAAGACCAAGGTTCAAAGCAAGTCTCCCTAGACCCCTCGACCCCTAGAATCCTTGACCCCTAGAACCCTTGACCCCTAGAACCCATGAACCCTAGAATTATCAACGGCCTCAGCTTTGATGTGGAAGACTGGTTCCAGGTGGAGAACCTGAAAGGCGCCATCTCGGCCGACAGTTGGGATCGGTGCGACCTGCGGGTGGTGGAGAATACCCGGCGGATCCTTCGCATCCTTGAAAGAAGCGATACCAAGGCCACGTTCTTCATCCTCGGCTGGATTGCGGAACGGTGCGCGGGGCTGGTGGGCGAGATTGCCGCGGCCGGGCATGAGATCGCGAGCCACGGCTACGGCCACGAACTCATCTACAAACAGGATGCGTCTGAATTCGCCCGGGACCTGGGGAGGTCGAAAAGCGTCATCGAAGCAATCACCGGCCGTCCGGTGCGCGGCTATCGCGCCCCCTCCTTCTCCCTCACCCCGGAGACGGGTTGGGCGCTGGACGTTCTCAACGAACTGGGTTTTTCCTATGATTCCAGCGTATTTCCCACGTCGTTTCATGACCGCTACGGCTTCAAGGGTTCCTCGCGCTTCCCGTTCCGTCATCGCAACGGGCTGGTCGAGCTGCCCCTGTCAACGGTCAGGATCCGGAGCTTCAACCTTCCGGCAGCGGGTGGCGGGTATTTCCGTCTGTTCCCCTATATCCTCTTCCAGCACCTGGGACGAAGCATCAACCGGGAAGGCAAGCCGATGATTTTCTACCTCCACCCCTGGGAGCTGGACCCGGGCCAGCCGCGCCTGCCGATCCGGCGCGACTACCGCTTCCGCCATTACGTGAACCTGGATCGCACCGAACCGAGGCTTGAAAGGCTCCTGAAGGAATTCCCGTTCGAACCGCTCGCTTCCCTCGCGGCCCGGTTTTTCCCAACCGCGGGGTAAAAATAAGACCCATTTTCATTACGGATATGGAAAAACACTACAGGATAGATGAAGCAATCTTTCGGCTGCTCATGTGGTTCGGTGCAATCCTGCTCCTCCATGCGCTCTTCGGATGCGCTTCCCCTCGCAGCGCCGCCGGACCCGAGGATGAGCAGTACGGGAAATATCTGCGGCTGGTTCGCGCCCAGTTCAAGGAGGATCCGCTGATCGGCATCTGGCAGGGGAGCAAGGGAGGCCGTCCTGTTCTTCTGGCCGTGGTTCTGAATGACGAAGGCGGCTCGGAAAAGCTGAAGGCGGTGATCCTCAACGGCGATGAATATGCCTTCGGCTACGGCAAAGGTGACCCGTGGTTGTACGTGTCGCCCCTGGCGCAGCGGGGCGTGTATGCGGGCAAGGTTTCCCACAAGCCGCTGCTGTGGACCGAATGGTATCCGACGAAAGTGTCGCTCAACAACTACAACCAGTTCACGGAGTACGACGATTTCCCGGCCAATGTCAATGCGGTCGGCGGCAAAGTAACCACCTACCTGCGCAAGGAGCCGCGCATCGTCGCCATCGACACGCTCCTCCGGGCCGGTGGGAGCGGCTTTCTCCTGTGGAATTCCGCGTATATTGTGACGGCGAACCACGTGCTCGGCAAGGCGGCGAAGGTGTCCGCGCGCTTTCCCGACGGAACCGTGTACCCGGCGGAGCCGGTGGCGCGAGATGCCCGGCTGGACCTGGCAATCCTGAAGCTTGACGGCTTCACCGCTTCCGGGGAGAGGGGACTGCGCATCCAACGATCGCCCGCGGTCGCGGCCGGCGAGACCGTGCATGCCATCGGCTATCCGCTCGGCGCGGCACTGAGCAAGGATCCGAGCATCGTGTCCGGCCAGGTGAGCGCCACATCCGGTCTCCACGACGCGGCCCATCAGTTCAGGTTGACCGCTCCCATCAACCCCGGCAACAGCGGGGGGCCGATCCTCAATGCCCGCGGCGCCGTGGTCGGTGTGGCCCTGGCGGTCATCCGCCAGCCGAAGATAGAGGGAGTTGCCTTCGGCATCAAGATCGGATCGTATCTGCCGTTGCTGGAAAAACTCCCCTACACCTTCCCGGAAGTCTCCGCCGAAACGATGGGAGCGGAAGACGTCTTCCGTGCCTGTTCCCGCGATGTGGTCTTTATCTTCGGCAAATAGACTTCACCCGGCAACTCCGGGTGTGAAACAACCGGTTTCCGGCCCGGAAAGCGATATCACGGCATGACACCGAAACCGATCACGGTGCTGTACCTCATCGACACTTGCCTCCCCTCTCCGGGAAGCCGGGCACGGGGCGGGGCGGAAAAACAGCTGTCCCTCCTCGCCGGCTCTCTCGATGCGAAGAAATTCAGGCCCATTGTCGTGCAACTGGGGCAAAAAGACACTGACGCCGTGCCAGTCGGCGCGGCAGGAGCAGCCTCCCTGCTTCATGTTCCGGTTCGGCGGTTCTACGGGTTCCACGGGCTGATGCACCTTTACAGACTGACCCGTCTTGCACGGCGTGAGAGGGTCGATATCATCCACACTTTTTTCGAGAAGTCGGAAGTTATGGGATGGATGATTGGTCGTCTCGCGGGGATTCCCCGCTGGGTCACCGCACGGAGGGATCTGGGTTTCAAGAGGAAGGGCGTCTACCGGACCATCTTCCGCTTGGCGGCCGATGACTGTTGCAGGTGCGTGGCAGTCTGCAGGGCGGTCGGCGATAGGGCCCTGACGGAGGGAAGCATTTCATCGGAAAAGATCGAGATCATTTACAACGGCCTGGATATTTCCCCCTACCAGGAGAGCATCGACACGGACCGGGTCAGGCGCGCTCTCGGCGTTTCCGGTGCTGCGCCCTTGGTGGGAATGGTCGCCAACATGAATTTCGAGATCAAGGGACATCGCCATTTTCTGGAGGCGGCGCGGCGTATCCTCGGCCATATCCCGACCGCGGAATTCCTTCTGGTCGGCGACGGTCCACTCCGGGACAGCTATCAGGCGTTTGCGGGAGAGTTGGGTATAGAAGCCCGGGTTCATTTCCTGGGAACGAGAAACGATACCCCGGCCATCCTCTCCGCTCTGGACGTGTCGGTGCTCTGTTCCACGAGCGAGGGCATGTCCAACGTGATTCTGGAATCCATGGCGGCCGGGAAACCGGTGGTCGCCACCCGTGTCGGCGGGAATCCGGAACTGGTGACGGAAGGAGTCACCGGTCTTCTGGCACCTCCGGCCGATCCGGATGCGCTGGCGGAAGCGATACTTTCCCTGCTTCGGGATCCCGATGCCGCCCGGACCATGGGCGCGGCGGCCAGGGAACGGGTCGTCCGGGAGTTTACCGTCGCCGCAATGGTACAAAAACATGAACGGCTGTATGAACGTATGATGAAGGAAATACCCGGAGGTAGTTGTGAGCACAGTGTACACGTCTGAAATTTTTTCGAGGAGGAACAGGCTCCTCATACTGTTCGAGGTCTTGTCCCTGGGTTTGTTCCTCTACGCCTACCGGGACACCTTCCTCTGGCTGTACGAACGGTATACGAACCCCGACTCCCACTATTCCCACGGCTTTCTGATACCTCTGATCAGCGGATGGCTGATCTGGCGGAAGCGGGATGAACTGCGCGGAATGACGCTTTCCGGATCGGGAATCGGGCTGGTCCTCATGGTTCTCGCTCTTCTGCTCCATGTGGGAAGCGTGTGGACCCATGTGTTCTTCACCTCCGGTTTCTCCATCATGCTGTTCATCATCGGCGCCTGCATCTATCTCTTGGGCCCGGCAATCACGAAAAAAATCGCCTTCCCTCTCGGGTTTCTCGCCTTCATGTTCCCCCTTCCCATGGGGGTCATCTCGGCGTTTTCGTTTCCCCTGAAGATCCTGGTCGCCGACCTCGGGGCGCTTGCCATGAAGGCTTTGGGAGTCTCCCTGTACCGGGAGGGGGCCATCATCAGCCTGACGAACGCCAGCCTTTCCGTCGGCGATCCGTGCAGCGGCATCCGCTCGCTGATCTCCCTTCTGGCCCTCGGCGCACTGATTGCTCATATGTCGGCAATGACGATGCCGCGAAAGATCGCGCTCTTTTTCATGGCGATCCCCATCGCCATCTTCACCAACGTGTTGAGAGTATGCGCCCTGATCCTGGTTGCGGACCGCTTCGGCAGCGTGTGGGCATCGCCGGAACACTGGTTCCATACCACATCCGGCATGGGGGTGTTCGTCGTGAGCATGATCCTGCTGTTCCTCACCATGAAGATTCTGGAAGGTCGCCGATGAAAAAAAAGGTCCTTGTCGTATTTCTGCTGCTGCTGGTGACTTCGGGGTTCGTATACATGGACACCCGCCTGTCGAGCGGAACCGTCACCCTTGACCCTTCACGCCTGCCTCTGGCGCTCGAAGGGTGGCGCGGAACGGAATTCCCCGTGGACGCGCGGGTCAAGGAAATCCTGGACACGGAATACATCCTGAGCCGCGATTACATGAACCGGGCCGGGGAACACGTATCCCTGTCCCTCGTCTATTACCCGGACAACAAGATCGGGTTCCACAACCCCGAATCCTGCAACACCGGCGTCGGCATGAAGGTTCTGGGACGGTCCATGGTGCCCCTCGGCATCGGCGGGAACCGGACCATAGAGGTCAACAAGCTGCTCCTGGGCAGCTCGGAACCGGTCAAGGCCCTCTACTACTTCTACGTCACCGGCGCCGCCATGACCGGCAACTATCCCCGCTTCCGGTGGGAGATGATGCGGCAACAAATGGCATTCAGACGGCCCAGCGGCGCACAGGTGCAGATTCACGTGCGGATACCCGACGGCAAGGATACCACCTATCCGCTGATGGAGGATTTCGCGCGCGCCCTGATCCCGGCATTGACGCGGTTTATCCAGTGAGCGCACCGATCACGAAACGCGAACCCGTTTCTCTCAGGGTCCTGCATCTCATAAGCAGCGCGGGATTCCTCGGGGCGGAAAACGTCGTGCTCGAACTGGCGACGCAGTTCCGCGAGGCGGGACTGCATGTCACCATCGCCGTGCTCGTCACCGGGCGCACCCCCAACGGCGACCTGGCGGAAGCGGCCCGGAAACGCGAAATTCCGGCAACGGTCCTTCCCTGCGCCGAACGCCTGGATACGACAGTCATCGGCACAATCAGGGAAATGATCCGGAGCGAAAGGGTCGACGTCCTCCATTCTCACAATTACAAGAGCAACTTCTATGCATGGCGAGCCCTGCGCGGGGAAAGACACACGTGGGTGATCACCAACCACGGCAGGCGTGCCGGGCTCAGGCTGATGCTCTATAACCTTGCCGATGCATATGTGGCAAGGCATGCCGATCGGGTCGTGGCCGTATCGGACAGGATCGCGCGGAAACTGCGTTTCGCCGGAGTGCGGCGGGACAGTATCCGGGTCATCGACAACGGGATCGATACCAAACGGTTCACGGGAGACAGAGCGAAGCCCGGTCTCAGGGAATCGCTGGGGATCCCTTCCGATGCACGGGTGGTCGGCACGATCGGCTCTCTCACTAGGGAAAAAGGGCACATCCACCTGATACGCGCCGTGTCGCGGGTCCTTGAACGGTTTCCCTCGGCATACTTCCTCCTCATCGGCGACGGTCCCGAGCGGGATGTCCTCGCGGATGAGGCCGGGAAGCTGGGAATCCGGGAACGGGTCATTTTCGCCGGTTCGCGCACCGACATACCCGAACTGCTGAAGGCAATGGATGTCTTTGCCTTTCCCTCCCTGCTGGAAGGGCTTCCCATGGCCCTCCTGGAAGCCCAGGCAGCCGGTGTGCCGACGGTTGCCACGGCAGTGGGCGCGATCCCGACGGTGATACGGGACGGGGGTACGGGCATGCTCATCCCCCCCGGCGATTCCGCGGCCATTGCCGATTCCATTGCCCGGCTGCTGGAGGATCCCGATGCCGCCCGCGCCATGGCGGCCGCGGGCGGCGAAAGGGTGCGCGACGCTTTTTCCGCTGATGTCATGGCAAGGAAGTACCTGGACCTGTATCGTGAAATTCTGAGGACTCAAGAAGGTCGGCCATGAGAATCCTGTTCCTTTCCACGCGCAGCCCCTACCCGCTCATCAGCGGCCACAGCCTCCGTACCTATCACATCCTCAAAGGCGCCGCGGAGGAGCACGACGTGACCCTCGTCACCTTTGTCCAGCACCCGGAGCACGAGTTCAAGCGGGAGAACCTGGAGCACCTGCGAAGCTTCTGCACGGCGGTCCATCCCTTCCCTATCCCATCCGACACATCGAGGGTCACCCTTGCCCTCACCCTGGTGCGCAACCTCTTTTCCAGGCTGCCGTTCGTTGCGCACAAGTACGACTCACCGGGGATGCGGAAAAAAATCAGGGAAATCATCGCGAAAGAGCGGATCGACCTGGTCCATGTGGACCTGCTGCCGCTGGCCGTCTATCTCGATGAATTCCCGGCCCTGCCCAGGGTCCTGGTGAATCACAACGTGGAGTCGGTCCGCCTCCATCGCTGGTTCCGGACCGAACGGAACCCGTTCAAAAAGGCCTTTCTCGGGTACCAGTGGCTGAAGCTCCGCGCATTCGAGCGACGGGCCATGAACAGGTTCGACTGCTGCGTTACCGTCTCCGAAACCGACAGGAAACTGCTGCGGGAGATGGGGGTCGAGAAGCCGATGGTGGTGGTGCCGAACGGTACCGACACCACGTTCTTCAAACCCTCCGGAAAGCCGCCCGTGCCCAATTCCGTGCTCTGGTTCGGCCATATGGACGTGCATACCAACCGTGACGCGGTACTCTATTTCTGGAACGATATCTACCCCCTGCTGCGGGAGCGGAAGCCCGATGCCGTTGTTTCCTTTGTCGGAACGGCGCCGCCCGCCGAAATAGCCGATGCCTCCCGGAACAACCCGCTGGTACGAGCTCCGGGCTTTGTTGACGATATCCGGCCCTATGTTGACGAGGCGGCGGTGGTCATCGTCCCTATCCGCATCGGCAGCGGGACGCGGCTCAAAATCCTGGATGCCATGGCCATGGGGAAGGCCATCGTCTCCACGTCGGTGGGCTGCGAGGGGCTCGCAGTCACCGACGGGGAAAACATCTCCATAGCCGACACCCCCCGGGAATTTGTCGAACGTATTGAATGCCTGTTGAGCAACGAGGATGCGAGGCTGTCGCTTTCCGACAAGGCGCGGAAACTGGCGCAGACCTATGACTGGCGACTGATGAACGTGCTTCAGAAGGATGCGTATCGCATGGCCGTGGAAAATGCCGGGCGTCGATTGCCCGGCACGGTGCAAGCTGGAACGGAATAGCGATAGGACCCTGAACGAGAAAACGGCAGATGGAGTCGTCCGTTGAGAAGGAAGGCTCCACCTGCAGAATCCGGAAACAACCCACAGACAAGGGGATGCCAGCAATGAAAGCCGTCCTTTTCAAGTCGAAAGAGCGTTTCTCATCTTTCAGAAAGATGCTGGAGGAGTATGGCGTCGACTGTACCGTCCTTGATTTTTCCTCACAGGAGTGGGTCGACCATGACTATTCGGACACCGACTTCCTGATTTACTACCCCTCCTTCAGCTACAGCTCTAACCACCCTCTGGCCCTCTACGAGGTCTACGACAACCTGATCCACCTCAACAGGGCCTATCCGGGGATGAAGATGTATCCTGATCCCAAAATAATCGGCTTCTACAACGACAAGTACCGGCAGTACCTCTTCCTGAAAAGCCGCAACTACCCCATTCCGGAGACGCTGCCGCTCTTTTCAGAGGAGTCGGTCGGTCTCGCCGAAGAGCAACTCGGCTTTCCCATGGTGCTGAAAAACCGCTACGGCGCGGGAGGCGGGGCGGTATTCAAGGTTTTCAACCGCAAAGAGCTTCTTTCCTACTACAGAATGTCCACGCTCGACCTGTTCAACCCGGGTTCGGTCAGGTATCTGCTGTCGCTGGTCTCCAAAAGGATCTTCTACTACCACCTGATAAAGGCACGGAGAATGACCTATCCCTTCCTTTCCCCCCCTCTCCTTGCCCAGAAATTCCTTACCCTCGACCGGGACATCAAGACCGTGGTAGGCGGCGGCAAGGTGGTGGAGGCCCACTGGCGCCTCCAGGCGAACGAGAACCAATGGAAGGTCAATATCGACGGCGGCGGTATCGGGGAGTGGAGCCGTGTCCCCCGGGAGGTGATCGATGTTTCTGAAAGGCTTGCCCGGGATCTGGATGCAACGTGGCTGAACATCGACATCATCCCCAGTGAGGGAAACTATTACATCACCGAATTCTCCCCTGTCTGGCACCACTACGCCTATCGGGAAAAGCCGAGCTTCGTGTACAGGGACGATTACAACATCGACGTGCCGCTGGAAGAGTCCCTTAACCTTGAAAAAATGATAGTCCAGTCACTCATGACATGAAATGCGTACCGGAGGTACAGAAGTTGTTCAAGGTCCTTTCCATGATGCTGGTGGTAATGCTGATGCCTGCCTGCGGATTCTCGTCGGACAAGGCGACGCAACCCATCTACGTGATTGCGGAAGGACATCCGAGGATCTTCCTCACTACTGAAAGGATCCCGGGAATCCGCGCCCGGTGCGCGAACAAGGAGAATGCCCAGTCCCGATACTACACCGTGCTCAAGGAATTCGGCGACACGTACTCCCCCCTGAAGCGGAAACCAGCCGTTTCGGACTGCCTGAATCTTGCTTTGCTCTATGCGCTTGGAGAAGTGCCGGGGTTCGAGTACTCCCGCCGTTCGGTCAAAGAATACGGCCGACTGGGAGCCGAGCTTCTGGTACAGCTTGAACCGCCGACGGAGCTGGGGTCGTTCAAGAGATACACCCCCCACTTCATTGCCTGTTATGATTGGCTCTTCCATGCCATGACCCCTGACCAGAGGGCAGTCGTGTTCGGGAAATTCAGCGCCGTCGCCGATACGATGCATTCCATGATGAAAAAGACCATGGGCGGCCGTTTTCGCGAGAGCCGGGAGATGTATGCCTTCTACGGCCTGGCTTTCTACGGCGACGGCGGGATTATATTCCCCCATGACGCATCCTCCGCGTCGGCGGCGGACAGAAAGGCAAGGCAGTACTGTGATTTCTTTGCTTCCTGGTGGAGAGACCAGAATCTCAAACTGCTTGAGGCGATCTGCGCAAAGGGTGGCTATCCGGCCGGAACCATGTACGGCGAATCTCCCTACCCCAACAAACTCTGGGCTTTCGATGCCTGGGCCACGGCTGGCAGAGAGGATATCTACGCCACAACGTCGGCCATAGGGGGGTTCCCGCTGTTCTGGCTCTACCAGATGCTTCCCTACACGACGCATGTCCGCTACGACAATGCAAATGGTCAAAGCGGCCGGCCGGGAGGCATCGTCCGCTTCGGCGATTACCGATACAACGGCTTTACCACCGTTTCGGGACCCTCCCTCTTCACGGCTATCGCCCAGGCCCAGGGAGTCGCCGTTCAATCGGGCAGGCTGGATCTGGCCGCTGTCTTGAACTGGATGACCCAGTACCAGGGCGATTTCGAGATCGCGCCGTTCGGAGGCCCCTTTCCGACCAGGAAATGGCTGGCGGCAAGCCCGTCCCTGATCTGGGACATCATTTTCCGCGACGGAACCATCACGGCCGCATCTCCGTCCCTGATGGGGCTTCCGCTTGCGTATCATTTCGGAACGGTCGCATCCGGCGCTCCGCTGAAACCGGATTTTCCGGACGGCAGGCCGGAGGGGAGCGGCATCGTGATAATGAGGAGTTCCTGGGACGACACTGCCGGAACCCTGCTCTGGTTCAAGGCGTCCAGCTACCCCCTTGTCCATGACCATCGCGACCAGGGGAGCTTCCAGGTATACAAGAAGGGATGGCTCGCAATCGACAGCGGGCAATACGAGGAGACCTCCCACCGCGGCAACTATACGTCCAGAACGGTTGCCCACAACTCGATCCTCGTCTATCGCCCCGGCGAATCGCTGGACGGGAAGAAGACGGACCCGGTCTGGAAGGGGTATGCCAATGACGGCGGTCAGAGGTGGACGGACCCGCCGAAAGAGGTCGCGGATCTGGGTGATGGGAAGCATTTCCTGGGAGGGATACGAACGGTCGCGAGTGTGCCGGGGATGTACGAGTATGCCCGCGCGGATATCACCCGTGCCTATAACTCGACCCTGGCCACCTCTGACGGGCAAAGCCCGAAAGTCTCCCTTGTCACCAGGGATATCCTTTTCCTTCGCCAGGACGAAGTTATCGTAATTTTCGATCGCGTCCAGTCGACGCAGCCGGGCTATCCCAAGCGATGGCTGCTCCATTCCGTGTACCGCCCCGAGCATGAAGGAACCGAAAGGTTTTCCGGCACGGTCGCGAACAGTGCCGCCATTCCCGGCAAACCGCGGGGGGTACGACTCCGCGGAACCCTTCGTGGAGGAATTTCCGAGGTCCTGAATCCCGGAATCATCACCATCAGGGGATGGAATTTCGGACCGTCCGATGGGCGGCTGCTGATGAGGACGCTCCTGCCGGCACATCCCGTCACCCGCATCGTGGGAGGCGCCGATGAAAAAGGGACCCGGAAGACCACGCTGGCCCTTCCCTACGGGGGTGGGAATACCCTGTCCGTCACGGACGCGACCGGATTCTCGGCCGGGGATTTCGTCTACCTGGGAGAAACGGACACGCCGTATACGGAAGGGATGAGGGGACACCCCCATTGGCTGGTGGATGACGCCTACTTCAGGGGGTGGGGCAAGATAGAGAGCGTTGACCGGAAAAACGGCCATATCGTCCTGATGGAGTATCGGCACGGCATTCCGAAGCTTCCCGAAGGAACGACCGTTATTCGCAGCGACCATGCCAACACAGATTCCCACGAGTTCCTGGACGCGGAATACAAGCAGTGGCAGATATACGGGGAGGCGGTGGCCGAAGCCGGGCCATACACGATGCAGCACGGAAACTGGCGCATCGAGGTGGAACCGACGGAGATGAAAAAGGATACGGTATTCCTCCATGTCCTGGTTCCATGCGATACGGGAACCCTCGCCGAGAGCGGAAAGCTCATCCGGGACGGCATGAAGATGGCGGAAACCACCAATTCGGTAACGCTGGATCTGGCAGGAAGGAAAAGAAGATATTCCCTGACTTTCTATAAAAATGCTTCAGGAGCCCATGTGAGGATCACCGAAGGCGGGAAGAAACCGGTTGATGACGAAATTTCAGGGAAAGGCGCCCGTCGGTGACACATCACGCGTATTCTGATTTCCAAAGGTCATTATGTGCCGACACCGGAAATAGGATTGTATCAATGGACAGAAATGCCATTCAGATAGTCGCTGTCTGCATCATCCTCCTCCTGAGCTGCTTCTGGAGCAGTTTCGCACAGGCCGCTCAGAGAAACGAGGGGATACTGTACACCTACCCCGAAGTGCCGCGCATATCGGCATTTGAAGCCAGGCAACTCCACAAACTGGGCAGGCTGGTGATTGCGAACGCCAACTATGCCGGGGACCATGAATGGAGGCATATTACCGGCGCCATTTCCGTGCCCTGCAACAGGGTACAGGTATACCGCACTATTCCGAGAAACAAGATCGTGGCTTTCTACAGCGATTCCTCCGGAGACCTTGCCGCCGCCAAGACGGCGGCCTTCTACTGGCATCAGGGGTACGATAAGGTGCGGGTGGTTGTCGGCGGTGCAGGAATGCTGCAAAGAGCCGGTTTTACCATATGGTACCGAAAATGACGCCGTAAGATCGTGCGGAAAATTCTATTCCTCCTACAAGCTGTTTTGCTGTTTATCTGCTGTGTTTCCTGTTCCCGTCCGGGAAGTGACGGTGCCCTGACGGTTGTTTCATGGGTCGTGCGGGACGGCGTCGTTCACCTGGAACGCCTGGAAATGCGTTCCCGGATCATCGTCGGATTCAGGGTGCGGCCGGACCTGCCGCAAGGCCGAAATTGCGGCCTCAACGGCAATCTTTTCCACAATGAAAGCCTGGTAGCCGGCGCTTCGCTCCTCCGGTTGGACGGTCCCGGAGGGAGCCTGGAATTCGACCTTCCCCCATCATACGCGCGTCCGCTTTCCCGCGAGGAACCCTACGCCATCCCCGACGGTACCTACACGATTCGACTGCGGTTGACGGACGAAGGAGGACGGACCCTGGCCGAAAGCGCCATGACCGTGGGGAGGGACCGCTTGTGCAGGACCTTTCCCGGACCCGACGCCACGTGCCCGCGGCCGCGGTACCGATTGGCGGCGACTCAGACGGAAAACGACCGGCTCCCGTGGATCCCCTCCTCCGCTGACCGGGAAAGGGGATATGTCGTTTTTCGGACAGACCCTCTCGAACGGGTCTTTCCCGACACCCTGCCCGCCGGGGCCGCCCCCCTGGAAAGCATTGTCGCGGCGCTTTCCCGGAACGAAATCAAGCCGATCACCTTTTCCGTTCGTTCGGTCAGCGACCTGGGCCGCGTGACGGTGGCCATTTCGCCGGTTCGTGGTACACATGGCGTCACGAACACGGTTACGCTGAAGGTTGCGTCGCTCGGCCTGCTGACCGAAACGACCGGTGATGAGGAACCCGGCACGGTGGTTGACTACCGGCTAGCTCCCCGGATACTGGAACCGGAGTTCCCCGTCGTGCGGAAGGACGTCACGCGCTCCTTCCGGCTCAATCTGCGTGCCGCGGCTGATGCCCGGCCCGGAGAGTACCGCGCCGTTGTCACCATTACCCCGGAGCGGGGCCGGCGGACGGAGATCCCGTTCCATGCTACCGTACTCCCTGTCACGCTCACCGATACGGACATCCGGTACGGCATGATGATGGATTATGCCTTCTACGAACTGGATTCACCGGCCTGGACCGAGCGGGAGCGGGTACTTCTGGTTCGGCGGGGAGAGGAGATCTACCGGGACCTGCGGGAGCACGGCATGACCGTGGCCTATCCCCATTCCCGTTTCGTCTATGCCGCGGACCGAAACGGCGAACCGATCCTCGAAAGTCTGAGGAACGCCCTTCGCAGCTACAAGGAGCTCGGCTTTCCGGGCCCGTTCTGCTGGTACCCGGGACACCTTCTCCACACCGCGAAACCGATGCATCCGGGCAGCATACTGCTGTATGATGAAGCGGTTGCCGAACGGCGGCTGCGGAGTCTCCTGCGCCGCTTCGACGGCCTGGCCCGCGAAGTGGGGGTTTCGAGGGAAAGGCTCCTGGTACAGCTGGTTGACGAACCCGACCAAGACGACCGTGCCCGGGTCGCCGCTGCGAAAAGGCTTCATGCCGTTGCCCGCGAGCTGGGGTTCCGGACGCTCATCACCCGGCCGTGGCCTGAGGTGTCCGTCATGTGCACCGGCACGCCGGAGAGCGACGCCGAGGCGGTACGGCTTCGCTCCATGGGAAATGAATGGTGGATCTACCCCAATGAGGCCCTCACCGGACGCAACCTGTGCTACACTCGGTACGTGTTCGGGTTCGGCGCCTGGAAATGGGGCGTGAACGGCGTGGTGCCCTGGACATATCAGATGAGCCGGGGGAGCAACGGCAACCCGTTCACCGTGCTGGACGGCCCGGAGATCATGGTTGCGTATCCCGGTGCTCACGGCCCGCTGCCGACTCCCGTCTGGGAGGCGATACGGGACGGGATCACCGATTACCGGTATATCTACCGGCTGGAACGGCTCATAGCAGCGAAACGTCGGAACTCTCCCCGAGCCGCGGAAATCGAGCGGAGACTGGCGTACATGAAGCACGCCTCCGCCGCCCCCCCTCACAGTGAAGAGGGCCGGTTCGGCGACTGGGCGCCGGAGTCATTCGAACGGCGACGAAATGATCTCGTCGCCTGGGTACGCACCCTGTCCGTCGAACACTGACCCTGAAAACGGCAGTTGGGGTCGTCCGGAGTGAACGAAGGATGACTTCAACTGCCGAATACAGATTACAATTTTGAGGTCGTTTTTCGATGTTTGAAACATTTCTTCCCATACCATCGGCGCTCCTTCTCCTTTCTCTGGCAATCATCGTTGTTGCCCGGAAGAGAGACACCGCCGCTATCTCCCTGGGAGTGGCCCTTTCTCTTCTGGCCCTGACCGAGGTGGCGGACTGGCTCCCCTTTACCCGCTGGTACGACCTGAAAACCTTTTCCATCGGCCTCATCGTTCCCGTTTCCCTGCTGCCGGCGTCGCTGCTGTTCTACAGCCTTACCTATGCCCGGAATATAAACGACAGGGCGATTGCCGTATTCTGGAAGGTCCTTCTCGCCCTGTCGGCGATATTCCCGCTGAGCACGGCACTCTTCCCCAGCAGCGCATTTTTCTATGCGCCGGACGTGCAGGCTGAAAGGATGCTTTTCCTGGGCTCCGTCGGCTTCTGGTTCTACATGGGAATTCTTGTCTACTGCGTTTTCTCCCTTATGAATCTGGAAGTGACGTTCTCCTCCACATCGGGAAGCGATCGGTACAGGATAAAGTTCGAGGTGATCGGATTTGCAGCCATCCTTGCCGTGCTCATCTTCTATTTCAGCCAGGGGCTGCTCTATCGCACCATTAACATGAATCTGGCGCCGGTGCGTTCGGGTGTTTTCATCATCGCCACCCTTCTCCTGGGATACTCGAAGCTGTTCCGGGGCAACAGTGTTTCCATTGTGGTTTCACGATACGTATTTTACCGCTCACTCACCCTGTTCCTGGTTGGAATCTACCTCCTCATTCTCGGATTTATCGGCGAAGGGTTACGCTACCTGGGGGACTCTTTCAGCAGGAATCTCGCCATTGTGGCCGCCTTCGCGGTCGGTATCGCACTCTTCCTGTTCCTCTTCTCCGAGCAGGTCAGGAGACGGGCGAAGGTGTTGGTGAACAAGCACTTCTATCACCACAAGCATGACTACCGTGAAGAGTGGCTGGGTTTTACCGGCCGCCTTGCCTCGTGCGGAAACCTGGACGAGGTGATGGACGCCGTGCTCACGACCTACCGCGAGACCTTCGGCCTGAAGGGGTGCTCTCTCTACCTGCGGGACAACGCGGCAACGGTGTATACCCGGGCCGCGCTGCAGGGAGTTGCCGGGGCACGGGCGGAGCTTCCCGCCTCGACCCCCCTTATCGACTATTTCTCCGACACGGGCAGGGTCTTCAATCCGTCCCATGCAGAGTACCGTCCCGATGAGCGCGAATCCGCGTTCGTAAGGGCCACGGACGCGCGGCTGATCGTACCCCTTCGCGATACGGAAGCCGTCAGGGGATTTGTCGTCCTCGGAGAACAGCTGGCGCAGGAGGAATATACCTACGAGGATTATGACCTCATGAAGACCTTTGCCCGCCAGGCGCTCCTGTCCCTTGACAATTTTCGTCTCGCGGACGAACTTGCCGAGTCACGGGAGATGGCTGCCGTCGCGAAGGTATCCTCTTTTGTGGCGCATGACCTGAAAAACCTCGCCTCGGGACTGTCGATGCTGCTGGAGAATGCGCGGGACTACCTGAATGAGCCGGAGTTCCAGCGGGATATGCTCGACACCATCAGGAATTCACTGGCCAGGATGAATAAACTCACGCAGAGATTGAAGATGGCGCCCCGGGAAAACTCGCCGTCATTGCAGCCCGCCGATCTTCGGGCCCTTGTGGAAGAAACCGTGGCCGATGTCGCCAGGGCGTATGCACAGGGCCGGATCGTGCTGGAAGGAGAGTCGGCCTTGTCCCTGGTGAATCCCGAACAAATCAGGAACGTGGTTCACAACCTCATCCTGAACGCTCTGGAGGCGACCGACGAGGGCGGGACCATAGGGGTTGAAACCGGGGTGGAAGGCGCCGGGGCATTCATCCGGGTACACGATACCGGGTGCGGGATGACGGACGAATTCATGGCGCACGAACTGTTCAGGCCGTTCCGAACGACAAAGAAAAAAGGCCTCGGCATCGGCCTCTACCAGTGCAGGCAGATAGTGGAGTCCCACGGAGGAACCATTGAGGCGCGGAGCGAGGTCGGGGTCGGGTCCGTATTCACGGTCCGGCTGCCGAACAAGCTGGATGAAAGGGGCGAGGGGTTAGGGGTTAGGGGTTAGGGGTTAGGGGTTAGGGTTTTCACTCGATCCCTCGACCCCTCGAATCCTCGAACCCTACCTTTATACAAGAGGTTTTCATGGAAAAGCTGCTGGTCATAGAAGACAGCGAAGATATCAGAAAACAGCTCAAGTGGGGGCTGGCCAGGGAGTACGAGGTTCTTCCGGCCGAGGACGGCATGGAGGCAATCGCGCTGTTCCGGAAGCACCGGCCCAAGGTGGTGACCCTGGATCTCGGCCTCCCGCCCGATGAGGAGGGAACCGACGAGGGTTTCCGGTGCCTGGAGGAAATCCTCCGCATCGACCCGGCTGCCAAGGTCATCGTCGTGACCGGCAATGACGAGAGGGAGAGCGCCCTCCGGGCGGTGAGGACCGGCGCCTACGACTTCTACCGCAAGCCAATCGATATCATAGAGCTGAAGGTGGTCATCGGACGGGCATTCCATATCCGGGCCATCGAAGACGAGAACCGGCGCCTGCAGGTGGCCGTGGAAGAGAAGACCACCCAGTTCGGCGGGATTGTGGGCCAGTGCCCGAGCATGGAGCAGGTCTTCTCCACCATCAGGAAGGTTGCCACCTCCGACGTGCCGGTCTTCGTCACCGGCGACAGCGGCACCGGCAAGGAGCTGGTGGCCAGGGCTATCCACGCACAGAGCCTCAGGAAGAGGCAGCCGTTTATTCCCATCAACTGCGGCGCCATACCGGAAAATCTGCTGGAGTCGGAACTGTTCGGTTACGAGAAGGGAGCATTTACCGGCGCCCATACGCGGGTGCAGGGAAAAGTGGAGTATGCCCACACGGGTACGCTGTTCCTCGACGAAATCGGCGAGCTGCCCGCCAATCTCCAGGTGAAACTGCTGCGCTTTCTCCAGGAAAAGGTCATTCAGAGGGTCGGCGGACGGGAAGACATTGTCGTGGACGCGCGTGTCGTCTCCGCAACCAACGTGGATATTGAAAAGGCAATCCGCGAGGGAAACTTCCGGGAGGACCTCTACTACAGGATCGCCGTCATAACCATTCCTCTCCCCCCTCTCCGGGAGCGGGGGAGCGATATCATGCTCCTGGCAAATCTGTTTCTGCGCCGTTTCGGCGAAGGACTCAACCGCAAGGTGAAGGGCTTCAGCCCTGCCGCCATGGACCGGATCCGGGCCTACGAATGGCCGGGCAACGTACGCGAGCTGGAAAACAGGGTTCAGCGGGCGGTGATCATGGCGGATTCAGCCTTTCTCGAGCCCGCCGACCTCGGTTTTGACGAAACGCTGTCCCCTGTCGCGCAGGCGACGGAGAAAAGGATGACTCTGAAGGACGCCAGGGACAAGGTGGAACGTGATCTCATTGCCCGGGTCCTGCAGGAACACGAAGGAAACATCGTGAAGGCGTCCGAGGCGCTCGGGGTGAGCAGGCCGACTCTCTACGACCTGATGAAGAAGCATGGGATGGGAGGATAGAAAGGCAGGGGTCGAGGGGCCAAGGGTTCAAGGGGTCCAGGGGGTCAAGGTTTTTCACTCGAATCCTTGAACCCTTGAATCCTCGAACCCTTCAATGCCTTATTCTTTCAAAACCGCATCCAACGCCTCCACCACCGCCGGGTCGTAGCTGGTGCCGGCGCCGTTTTTTATCTCCCGGAGAGCATCGGGGCCGGTCATCTCCTTCCGGTGGGGCCTCTTGGAAAGCATGGCGCAGTAAGCGTCCACAACCGAGATGACCCGTGAGATGAGGGGGATCTCCTCTCCCGCAAGACCATCAGGATATCCGGTGCCGTCGTATTTCTCATGGTGATGGAGAATCGCCCTGCTGACATCCGGGGAAAACTCGATGCCGCTCAGAAGCTCCACGGTAGCGAAAGGATGCACCTTCAGGGAAGCGAATTCCGAAGGCTCCAGTTTCCCTTTCCGCAGCACAGCATCATCCATGAACATCAACCCCAGGTCGTAGACCGTGGAGACGTAGAGGGCGATCTCCCGGTCCGCGTCGCCGGTCCCCAGCTTTTCCATGATTCTTCGAACCAGGGCCGGGAGGAGCCGAGCTTTCTTGTGGTATTTTCTCCCGGCGGTAAGCAGCTTTTCGAAGGATGCGGTGAAATCCCGAAAGCCCTCTTCCCAGCTTTCATCATCCCGTAATTTTCCGATAAGGCGGGAGATCCTGTCACTGAGCACGGCGGCGAGGGTGAGATCGATGGGAGTGAATGGTTCCGCGGACTTCTTGTTGTTCAGGTTGAGAACTCCGGCCACGGTGTCGCCTATCTTCAGCGGCACCGAAAGGAGGGACTTGGTGTTGTACTGGGAGAAGCTCTTGCGGGCGAAGCGCGGATCGTCTTCGATATTCTCGATGAGAACCGGCTTCCCTTCCATGGCGACCCAGCCGCTTATCTGATCTCCCGGCCGGATCCGCGTGGTCCTGACGATGTCTTCATCAAGCCCGAGGGCGCTGCGAATCCTCAGTTCTCCCGTAGCATCGTCCCGCAGCATGATGGAACAGGTATTCAGTCCCATCATTTCCGCGATGAATTCCAGGAAAAGATCGATGCTTTTGCCCACGGCCGCGTCGATCTTCTGTCGCCTGCTCCTCGGTATTACCATGGTTAGGGTGAAGGAGCCGGCGCCGGTTTCCATCTCCAGATCCCAGCCGAGGCTTTCCGCCGCCTTTCGGACCAGATACATCTTTCCCTTGTCGTCGCCGATCTCCCTACCCATGGGCGGCGCGGGACGGGAAAAGGAGTCGATGAAAGGCTTCGGGAGTTCCCTCTCAACCTGGATACGAACCCGTATGGCGTCATTGTCCCTGGCGGAAATATGAAGCTCGTCCCCCATCTCCAGGCAGCCGGCGATTCCTTCCAGCAGCGTGATAAGCATCTGGCGTATCCGGAACTTGTCTCCGAAGATTTCCGGCACATTGTTTTCCATCTGAACGGAGAGGGTCAGCCCCGCGCGACCGAGCGTATCAGCGAGAGTCTTGGAGCAGGAAACGTCGGTAAGGATCTCGGCCAGACTGACAACCGCCCTGTTCATGCTCCTCATTCCGTCTCCGCAGGCGAGAAAGTCGAGCTGATCCTCCACGATAGCTGCCAGCTTCTCTGTTTCCTTGGAGATGATGGCGTAGAATTCCTTCTGATCTTCCCGCGTCAGCCTGTCCGCACTTTCCAGGTAGTAGATTGATCCCTTGATGGAGTTCAAGGGAGTCCGCAGTTCGTGGGAGATTCGCGTCAGGAACTCGGTCTTGAGCAGATCACCTTCCATGAGCTTCCGGTTCATTTCCTCCAGTTCAGCGGCCTTTTCCCGCAACTGGGCCATAAGAAAGGCGTTCTCCAGCGCAACGGCGGCCTGGTGGCTGATGAGTTGAAGGAGTTCGAAGCTCTGTGCGGAAAAAGGAAGCAGGTCTTTCCGGTCGCTGGCGTTGAGCAGGCCGATCATCCTCTTGCGTCCCCGTATCGGGCAGGAAATGAAGGATTTGGTTCTGTAGCCGTTACCTCTTCCCATGCCACGGAACCTGGTGTCGATGGTAATGTCGTCTACGAAGACCGGCTCCGTATTCCTGATAACCATGCCCGCGATTCCCTCACCAATCCGTGACCGGTAGCCTCGGGACACCTCAAGGTCAAGGCCCCGGGACGCCGCTATGGACAGTTCCCGCCGGTCATTGAGCAGCATCAGCGAGCACTTGGCGGCGCCGGTATGCCGAACCACGATATCCAGCACCTGGTTCGCAATCCCGCTGATGTTGTCGGTTCCGAGGATGATCTCCGTAAGGTCGGTTACAAGAGCGATCCTCTCATCCGCACAGTCCGGAGAAGGTGGTCTCTTCATGGTCGAGTGCATACGTGGACCCCTGGGTGGAAGGTTTCGCCCGGTTCTTCATTAAAAAAATTAGCAATAATGGTGCCGAAATAAAAAACTGAGAAAAACAGCGCGTTGAGCACTGAAAAGGTGAGATGCGGCTCGCTTTACCTCCCGGCTGTCGGCAAACTTTACACCGTCCGGACAACCAAGGACAGCGGAAGTGTCCCTGGTCCGGGACGCATCAAACCCATGAAATATCCTGGTTTCAATACAGTACATCACGATTTGTCCAAGGCAATGCCCTTATGAGTGAAAATACATTCGCAACAGTGTGGAGAGAGCGTCTCATGACCAACGCAATCGTGTGCAGGGCAGCCCCATTCGCGCTGTACATGGCATTCATTGCCCTTGAAGAGATTCTGCATTATGTGTCAGGAAAGGGGATGACGGCCGTTTCCGAACAGTTCCGGCTCTTCCTCTATCCCGTCAAGGCCGGATCCGTGGCTCTCGTTCTCTTCCTGTTCAGGAAACAGTACAAGGAGATTATCTCCAGGGAATTCATCAGACCGGCAACAGCCTGCGCCGCTCTCGCCGTCGGCCTCGGCGTGTTCGCCATATGGATCAGCATGGATTTCCCGTCGGCCACCATGGGCGCTCTCCGGGGGTATGACCCGAACCTTTGCCGTGGAGAAGGAATCAGGATCTTCCTGATAGCGTCGCGCCTGGCCGGGGCTGCTCTCGTTGTCCCTTTCATGGAAGAGCTTTTCTGGCGATCGTTCCTGATGCGCTACATCATATCCCACGATTTCACCAAGGTTCCCATCGGTCGTTTCACGTGGCCGTCGTTCCTGGTCACGGCGGTCCTTTTCGGTCTTGAGCACAACTTTTTCCTGGCGGGGATAGTAGCCGGCATTCTTTACAATCTTCTACTCTACCATAGCAGAAGCCTGTCCGCCTGCATCCTCGCCCACGGCCTGACCAACCTTGCACTGGGAGTGTATGTGCTTCAAACGGGAAAATGGTATTTCTGGTAGGAGGAGGAGAACAATCGAGGGGTCGAGGGGGCGAGAGACAAGCAGGGCCGGGATTCCGCGGTCAAGTCAACCGAAAAGAACGACTTCACCTTCCGGTTTCAGGTTGAATCATTCGCAAGCCCCTCTCCCAGGATTTCTCCTTTGTATTCCTGCAAAAGTTCAATCTGGCTTGTGGACACCCCCTTCACTATATCATCGATGGCGCCGAGATATGGTACCCGCAGACCGTGGTAGTCGACTTCGGGACCGATGGGGGAAAACCGGATTTTCATTCTATTCAGCAGGATGCGAAGGCCTTTCGCCATGACCGCGAACCAGTGCGTTAGCCCCATGTGCCTGCTTTCCAGGTACATGCAGAGGTAGAGACCCATGATGATATGGAATTCATGCTTCCGTTTCTCCTCCACATCCCTCGTGACTACGCGCTGCTCCGGCGCCATGTGTCCGTCATTGTAGATGAGGCCGTCCACCGCCCTTTTTCGGAATTCCTTGCTCACTGCAAGTCGGGAGATCTCGGCGATCGTGTCCCGGTTTAAAGAGGAGAGATCGGTGGTGAAGGTACAGTGTTTTTCGATGGGAAAGCCCAGTTCCGAATTCAGAATGAGCCTGATGGTGCCTATGAGCCGGCCGCTGTCGCGGCAGAATGCCCCCATGTGCACGGAGTGACGGTCGTAATCGTCCATTTCCAGGCCGCCGGGGTGGTCTTCGGGCTTCTCGAAGCCCCACTCGTCGCAATACACTTTGTAGCGGAGTCGGTACACTTCATTGATGAACGGGTCATCGTGGGCAATTTTTCTGAACTGAAATCTTGTCATGCCTGGAACGCCTCGCCCTGCTTAATTAGTGGCCATCCGGAAACTCCGGATGAGCCACTATTGGTTTCCAATTCGGAAACGAGGGATTTTTCGTCATGGCCAGGAAATCGAGGGGTTGCGCGGAGGCGTACGCTGGTACGCCGCACAAGCAAGCCCGAAGATTGACACCGCCAGGACGGAAAAGAACCGTTTCCGGATGGAAACTAATTAAATGACCGCCACTGAAACCTTATGGCACGCTACCATGTTTGTCAAGATGGGAAGTAGGGGCACAAGGGGAGAGAGCTGTCCCTTTCCGTCTGGAATCTTTAATGCATATACCGTTCCGCGAAATCATCAGAAACAATCTGAACAACCTATGGCGGTATGTATGAATCAGGGTATATTTGCAGAGTCAGCACGTTGCTATTTTATTAAATCATTACAAGGAGGATACAGATGAAGACTCGAATATTGTTTGCGGTACTGGCGCTGGTTTTTGCTGTGATCATGGCGGGATGCGGCAGCGGAGGCGATGGAGGAGGAAATTCATCCGGAACCGGCGGCAGCAGCTCGGGCGACACGGTTACACCCGGAAGCCAAGGAAGCGACGGCGGTGCCACTTCGCCAGGGACCGACGACAGCGGCGGAACGGGAACGGGTGCCGGCGGGACCGGTGGGACCGGCGGGACCGGCGGGACCGGTGACAGTGGCGGCACCGGTGGAACCGGTGGCAATGGCGGTACGGCCGACACTACCCGTCCGGTTGTCAGTTATACGACTCCGGCAAACAATGCCACTGGGGTCGCCGTCAACAGTTCCGTCAGCGTCACCTTCAGCGAAGCGATGGACCCGGCGAGCATCACCACGTCTACATTCCTGGTTGCCGATGCGGGGAACGTCAAAAGCGGCACGATTACCATGAGCGGCGGAAACAGGATCGCCACTTTCAAACCATCCGCTCCGTTTTCTTCGGGAAGCGACTGCTCCGTCACGCTACAGAGCGGGGTGAAGGACGCAGCGGGAAACGGTCTGGCAAACGCCTACACCTGGCACTTTTCTACCGGCACGACACAGGATGGAACCCCGCCGATGGTCGTAGCCGTCATACCGGCATCAGGGGCGACCAACGTTTCCCTGAACACCGCCGTTACCGTACTTTTCAGTGAAGAGTTTGATGCGGCATCCGTTACGGGCGCCACGTTCACCATCAGCCAGGGGGCAACCCCGGTGAGCGGAGGTATTGAAATCGTCGGCCCCACAGCCACCTTGAAACCTTCCGCGAACCTGCAACCGAATACCTCCTATACCGGTACGATATCGGGCGTCAGGGATCTTTCGGGGAATGCCATGTCGGGTACCTTCACCTGGACCTTTACAACGGGAACCGCAATCGATACCACGAGTCCTGTTGTCGTATCCGTCAGCCCGTCGAACGGCGCCACGGGAGTGCCGGTTGCCACCTCGATCTCCGTAACCTTCAGCGAACCCATGTATCCTTTCCTTTTCGGCAGTATAGACGGCGTTCCGGGGAAAGTTTCATTCAACCCGACAATGACGACATTTACCCTCACACCGGCACAGGGCCTTGCGTCTCGGTCACAATACACCTTGCGGACGAAAGCTTCGGATCTGTGCGGCAACCCGATGACGAATGTCTATATATGGAGTTTTACAACTCAATGAAGGGCGATTTCGTGTCAGTCATGACACCGTCCCCCCGGGATCCACGAGACGAATCGAAGTAAGCGAAGAAGGAAAATCTGATTCCCTTCTGAATCAACATTGTTACTAATACTTGTCTTTTTTGCTGTTTTCTGTTAGAAACCGAAAAAGAGAGAACAACCAGAATAGATAAGCGATACTACTAAACTGTCCGCGAGGGCAGGGCGGAAAGCCTACAGGGTCTCCCCGAGACAGCCGGGTTGCCGAAATATCTTACAGATCATTCGGCAACCCGGCTTTTTTTTCGCGGTTTTTTTGTTGTCGGGCTGACATTTGCAATACAGTATGAACAAGGGAAGGCGATCCTATGCTTCAGAATGCGCATTTTCCATTTAACGGTACTACCATCCACGCCTCGCGGCTGGCGGTCACATACAATTCCTGGTTCGAGGTGGTGCCCGCGGACAGCCCCGAGCTTCTCGAGCAGGCGTACCGCTTGCGCTACCAGGTGTACTGTCGCGAGTACAACTACGAAGAGCCTGACGAGCACCCCAACTACCTGGAAACCGACGAATACGACAGCCGCTCCGTTCACAGCCTCCTTCTGGATCGCATACACGATACCATTGCCGGTACGGTACGGCTGATCCTGCCCGATCCCGACGCTCCTTCGGACAGCTTTCCCATACAGCAGATCTGCAATCACCCCATGCTCCAGGATCGAAGGCTTCTCCTCACTTCAACGGCCGCGGAGGTGTCACGCTTCGCGGTTTCAAAGTCGTTCAGAAAAGAACTGCGGGAGTCTCCCCACATCGGGTCCTCCCGGCGCGTCGGGGAGTCCGTGGAGAGCAGAATCATGCGATCGGCAATCCCTCTCGGTCTCATGAAGGCGACGTTGCACATGAGCATCGAACACGGCATAACCGACTGGTTCGCCGTGATGGAACCTTCCCTGTTGCGGCTCCTTTCCCGTTTCGGCATCTATTTCAAGCCCATCGGCCCCCTGGTTGAGTACCACGGACTGCGGCAGCCCTGCCATGCAAACGTCGGCGCTCTCCTGGAAAGGGTGCGGCAGGAATGCCCCGAAGTCTGGAAATATGTAACGAGCGATTACTGACTTTCCTTTTCTCTTTTTCCCCCTTCATGCCTTCACCCCGGTACCCTCTCCGGGGACACGAGTGTAAAATTTCCCCTCCGAACATGTCGGCAATCTTTACAGAAAGCCTCTCCCTATTCACCTGAAGCCAATAATTTCCTTTATTATCGACTGTTTACATAGTGGCACAGTGGTTGCTTTCTTTTTAGCGTACAGATGATTAAGCCCGGAAGGGTGGAGAAAGCAATGAACACACATGGAAGCTATGAAAAGGGGGCAGTAAAACCAGAAAAGGAGGTGAGAACAATGAAAGGAGCAATGAAGATTCTGTTATGCGCATGCGCAATCCTGGCAATGGGTCTGGTAATGCAAGCCCAGGCGGCGCCCATCGCCCTGCCGAACGGTCCGGTTTACTTCCAGTTCAACAACCTTGAGCAGGTTTCTGGTCAGATCATTGACCCACAAACTGGGGCCATTATCGATCCCGGGAACCATATTGTTCCCCCCGGTGCTCGTATTGACGTGAATAATGACGGCAACCTAGATACACCTATTACTGAAGGAAACTGGGGCGTCTTCAACGTGTCCAGCATGCAGATTGGTGGCATTGCGACGAATCACCAGGACATCAGCGGCGGCGATGGTTTTTTCTTTAATGACGGTGTAGGTGGAACGTATGGTCAGGTGAGCGGTATTTTCTATGGCATAACAATCACCGGCCCAACCACCGCCTCTGGCGGCTGGATGGACATTTACTGGGAAGATCCGGCGACCGACGACATAACTACAGCCGACATGAACGGAGTCGGATTCACTCCAGCGGGTCGCACGGCCGTAAATCAGGCAGGCAAATTCACCGATGGAACTTTACTAGTCCGCCTTGCGTTCGCTTCCGGGATCATTCCCGGTGATGCGCTTACCACCATCTCGAGCAGCATCAATCCTGCTGCACTGACCGGACAAGGCCAAGCCGATTCCTTCGCCAACGTAATCGACATCAATGGCGACGGCAAAATCGATTCCGCTGACGGCGTATGGGCCGCGTATCTCAACCAGGACTGGTTCTGGGTTGACGACGACGGTGATGGAAACTACGGTGAAGACGGCGAGACCCGCGACGTACGTTTCAGCAACTTCTTCAACCTGCTTGCATCCTGGAACGGACCCGACGGCATCATAGGCCTGCGCAGCAACGACCCCGGCCGCGCCTACTCCCAGATCCCCGAGCCCAGCACCCTGCTGCTCCTCGGTGCGGGACTCCTCGGACTCGGAGTTTTTGCCCGGCGGCGTCAACGCTGAAAAGCCAAGGGAACGTACCTGACCACAGCCAGGGAGAAAGGGGACCGCACGGTCCCCTTTCTTTATGTGGTACGCTGGAGCGGCACCCCGCCCATGATGCGCCGCAGCCCCCTGAAGGTACCGCAGGCCGCCGGAGGGAGCGGTTTCCCCTTCCAGACACCGCGAGATTCATCCGAGCCGGCTTCAATCCAGTGGGCCTGGTACAGGCGAAGGGCACGTGAGAGTACATGCCGCACCGGCCGATCGAACGCTCTGTCCAACGCCGCCGACATCTCCGTAAAGGAAAACGATGCCAGGAGCGAATTGCGGGAATCGCGCTGAAACGACGCGGCAGCGGAGGGCGTGAATATTTTCGGGAATTCTTCTGCGGTCTCGGGATGCCTGGGCCGTGCATGGTCGAATACCCACGCTGCCCCGGAGGAAAGCCGCCGGACAAAGTCCATTTCTCGGAGACACCTTTCAAGGGAGGCATGGTCGGGCAGATGGTGCAGGGCAAAGACGCTGCTGATGACATCAACCCGGTCAGGGACCAGGTCGCGGAAGCAGGTCATATCCCCGATGGAAAGCTTAACCCTCGGATAGAGGCGATCCTGAACCAGTTTCTCCGTTCCCAGCTCCACCATCGCCGGGGACAGATCCAGTCCGAGTATGCGCGCATCGGGACGGCATGCGGCAAGGTAGGAAATAAACTGCCCCGAACCTGAACCCAGATCCACGACGGTTCCGCCCTCGGGAAGAAGACGGCTCACGGCAAGGGCATTGAAATGGTAGACGGGAAGCAGGGAACTCTCTCCCTGTTCATGAAAGGCGCGCACGCTTTCCGTGTCATGCATGATATCGTCCGGTTCGGGACAACGCGGAAGAGAACCGGAACGACAATATTCCCGGAAAAGCAGGGTGAGCACTCTGAGAGGGCTTGGTGCCGACATATTCATTCCGACCTTTCAGGCACGATTTTCGATTCAGCATAAGTCTAACAGTTTGTCCGGAAAAAGCATGCCCGGAAGTTTTTCCGTTTCTCGTGATGCGCGGGTGATGCATGACTCCTGAATGGATGGTACAATAAAGTACGTTTCTATTCATGAAACAGAAAATTCCAGGGAAAGGCTGCACTATGACGGCATCTTCGAAGGACAGGGACAGACACGTGACAGTGTACCTGGCAGGTATCCTCGGTACCGTGGGCGTTCTCTATTTCTTTGAAAACTCGCTGATCATTCTGGCTGTTCTTCTTCTGCTCTGGCTCTTTCTCTTTTTTCCGCTCACCAGGTCCGAAGTATTCATTTTCCTGTTCGCCTCACTCTTTTTCCTCGGCCAGAACTATGCCGTTCTCGCAACGGGCGGCTTTTCCTTCAAGCATAAAGACATTTTGTTGATGCCCTACTATGAACCTTTTCTGTGGGGCTTCTACTACCTGACGATGAAGAGATTCATCGCTGAGCCGCCTCCGCACGTCCCCCTGGAAAAGAAGGCATTCCTGGGCCTGGTGGCGACAGGGATAAGCTTTTCCCTGTTTTCCAAGGATTCGGATGCGCTCCTCATTTCTTCCGTCGTCTCCACATGCCTTCTCCTGCTGCTGTTTCACGAGCGGTACGATTTTCTGTATGCCGCCGTTGCCCTGGCGCTCGGCTTCGTAATAGAGATTTTCGGAGTCTCCACCGGTCTCTGGTCGTACCCCGATCCGGATTTCCTGGGGATTCCCTTCTGGTTCGCCACGATGTGGATCAGCGTCGGCCTGCTGGGACGGCGGTTCCTGATCCCACTCGCTGAAAGATTCTTCAAAGAGTGAGGCTGTATTTCGTTTCCGACGGTGATCGTGAACCTGCCGGATAGTTCCTTTCATGAGGGGGTACGAATATGACGCAGACATCCGAAAACATTTCCAGGGCGCTGCAGGAATGGCGCGAACTCCTGGGTGACAGGGGCATATGGGAAGCGGGACCCGCGACCGCCGCGTACGGGTCGAATACCATCGGCATCGAGCGCACGATTCTCGCGGTATTGAAGCCCGACACCGTGGAGGAAATATCCCGTATCGTCTGGATCTCCGGAAAGTACGGCGTTCCCTTGTACCCTATCAGCTCAGGCCGCAACTGGGGATACGGGAGCGCCAACCCGGTCGGGGACGAAACCGTTGTCCTGGATCTCTCCGATATGAACAGGATTCTGGAAATGGATCGGGAACTGGGAATGGTGACCGTGGAGCCGGGCGTCACCCAGAAACAGCTTCGGGAATACCTGGATGAACACAAGTACCCGTTTCTGGTGCCGGTCCATGGCGGAGGCCCGGATTGCAGTCTGGTCGGCAATGCCGTGGAGCGGGGCTACGGAATCACGCCCCACGCGGACCATTTCGGCGCGGTGACGTATCTGGAAGCGGTACTCCCCAACGGCGATATCTACCGATCGGCCCTTTCCGACATGGGCGGCGCCACCATCGATCGAGCCTTCAAATGGGGGATCGGTCCCTACCTGGACGGCCTGTTCACCCAGGGAAACTTCGGCATTGTCACGCGGATGACGATCGCGTTGGCGCCCATCCCGGAGAAGATATACAACTACTTCTTCTGGATAGACAGGGACGAGAAGCTGGAGCAGGCGGTGGAAACGATTCGCGATGTACTCAGAACCGCCGGCATGAACTGCGGCTCCATCAACCTCATGAATCCCTTGCGGGTGTTGTCGATGATGGAGCCTTTCCCCTCGGACAAAACCCCGGCCGACCAGGTGATACCGCAGCCAGTGATCGAGGAGATGGCCCGCCGCAACATGGTCGCGGCCTGGATGGGTACGGGCGCCATCTACGGCAGCGCCACCCTGGCGCGCGCAACGCGCGCGATTATCAAAAAGAAGCTGGGTCCGCTGTGCAAACGGCTTGTCTTCCTGACTCCCCAATCCGTCGGGTATCTGAAGATGGCGACCCGCTGCATCCCGGGCGAAATGGGACGGCGCTTCAACAGACTGGCGAGAACCCTCGACGCGACCGTCAGGCTCATAGCGGGGAGTCCGAGCACCATCGCGCTTCCCCTCTGTTACTGGCGGTCGGGGACAAAGCCGGACAATGTGGAACTGGCGAATCCGGCCAAGGACGGATGCGGCCTTATCTGGTATTCCCCTCTCGTGCCCATGAAACCCGAGAGGGTCCGCGTCTACAATGAGATGGTGAAAAGGGTCTGCACCGAATACGGCATAGACCCCCTGATAACCCTGACCAGCCTTTCAGAGCGCTGCTTCGACAGTACGGTGCCGTTGCTGTTCGTCCGCGGAGACCGGGAAGCGGCCCGCAGGGCGCAAGCCTGCTACGATGCGCTGTTCGAGGCAGGAAAAAAGGAAGGCTTCATCCCGTACCGGGTCGGCGTCCAGTCCATGCGTCTTATTACCTCGGAAGCAAGCTCCTACTGGCGTCTGGCGACGCAGCTGAAACGCGTCATCGACCCGAAGAACATCATTGCTCCGGGAAGATATTCCTTCTCTCGATTCCCTGAGGAAGAAGAGAAAAACCCGTGAGTCAAAACCTCCCCTCCCACGGCGCACATGATATCCCACATGTTTTCCTGGACGTCGCACGGTCAACAACTGGTTGATATTCATGGACTTCGTGACGCAAAACGTCCCTCCCCTTACGTAAGGGGACAGGAGGGGTGACATTCTTGATCCTCATAACTCCCCCCGACCCCCTCTTATCTTAAGAGGGGGTGAAAAACCAGCCACGTATATCATTGTCTCAGCCGGACAAATACCCTCGAACACCTGTCGGATTTCCTTACATATTCGTGCCCCCCTCAGATAAGAACAGTAAAGTTAATCAGTTACAATATTGCACAGAAATTGCATATATCGTTTTGTGATTAAGCATGAATGACACCAATAAGTATTTACGGGAGGGATTATATGAAAAGATTCTTTTTTGCACTGCTCCTTTTGGTCGGGATTTCCGGAAGCGCATGGGGATTGACCTACACCGGAAGCATCGGCAGCGGAAACGGCCTCTTCGGCACGGCTGCCTGGAGTTCCAATGCTCTCCTTTCCTGGCTGGTGTCATATGACTCTGGTACGAATCTGTGGACCTATACCTACACCTTCTCGGTGAACGGCAAGTCGCCGAGCCACGAGATAATCGAGGTAAGCTCGGGAGATACCCCGTTTACCTCGGATAACATCAAGGACTATACGGGCATTGGCGGAACTGGAGCGATTGACGGACCGGACACATTCACACCGGGAGACGGCAACTCGAACCCGGGAATGCCCGGAAACATCTACGGCATCAAATGGGATTCCTCGGTGAATGGAACCACGGACACGTGGACTCTCGTAACCGACAGGCAACCCATGTGGGGTGATTTCTACGCCAAGGATGGCAAGGATAACGGATCATTCGTTATCGCCTACAATACCGGTTTTGGTCATGATACGGAAACTGCGATAGGAAACGGCAACGCCCTTGAGGCAACGACCGGCTGGGCATGGGCGCTGGTGCCGGATACGGATGGCGGCGCCCCGCCCCAGGAGCAGGTGCCCGAGCCGACGACATTCCTGCTGCTGGGCGGCGGATTGCTCGGCCTGGCGCTTTTCCGCGGGAGGAAAAACAGACGATAAGAAGAAAATATCTCGAACACAGGAGAGTCTACGGGGGCGGAAAATTTCCGCCCCCTTTTCTTTTCCCGGAAACGAATACTGGGAGATGGCTTTTTACCCCGGACATGGGCCTCCTTCGATGACTATTTCCTGAAAAGGGTCCTTCCTGCAAAGGTGTCGGGATTATTTACAAAGTCGTGCGCGGCACCAGGAGAGAAAGGAGCCACGGCAGTGGGTTTCATGAAGGGATGATGTCGGATAGTTTTACAGATGAATACTGTTCGGAAAATATCACAATAATATTGCTTAGTTATACTCTAGTACGAAAATTGCATAGTATTTGTTGAGAATCGGGAAAATACGAGAAAGGAGGTGTCTACAATGAAAAGAGAAAGACTGGTTTCACGTACGATTTTTGCAGGATTGCTGTCACTCTTGCTTGTCATTGTATTTGTTGTTCGCGCTGATGCCTTGACATATACGTTCAGCGACAAGGATTATCTGGGGGGCGCGGCGTGGGGCACAATGACAATAACGGCATTTGACGCCGACACCCTGATGATAAGGTATGATGCGGCGACGACGGCCGTTATCCCGAGCGGAGCGCAAGTGACCGGTTTCGGCTTTACCTTCGTCCCGGAAACGACGGTACCTGATGCCGTCACAAATCCTGCTGATGCGACTTTCACGGGCGACAGGGATGACCTTGACTGGGTCAAGCTGACAAATCTCAACGCAATACCGAATCCGGCAAACGGTGACGAGTTCACCCCGGCGGTTGACAAAACCGACTATTTCTTCGGGGTAACGGAAGGAAACGATGGAAACTACAGCCCTCCGGGCATCCTTCCGGGTGAACACGACATTTATTACCTTGACTTCGTGAGCGGCCTCCCCGGCGACTTAACGGGGTTGACCGACGAAGAACTGGGAGACTTCATTGCCCTGACCGGCATCCGTCTCCAGAGCCTTCCCGGTGACATCAACGGCGGAAGCCTGTTCCTGGCCGGGAATGGGGACGGCGGCGCCCCGCCCCAAGAACAGGTGCCTGAACCGTCGACGATTCTTCTGCTGGGTGGAGGACTGCTGGGCATGGCGTTCTTCGGCAGGAGCAGGATCAGGAAGTAAGGTCTTGTAGAGAGCGAGACAAAAGGAAGGATAATCAGAGGGGGCGGAAGTGATTTCCGCCCCCTTCTTTTTTCCGGTTTTACTTATAGACGGTACTTGTTGCGGTTCCGGTATTGCCGGCCGCGTCACAGGCTCTCACCGTTATGACGTGCGTCCCTGTCGTTGCCTTTTTCGTGTTCCACGTCCAACTGATGGAGCTGCCGGCGGCCGTGCTCTTGAGGGCGCCGTCGACATAGATCTCCATCTTCGTCACGCCCACACTGTCGGAGGCGGTGGCGGTGATGGCGACGTTGTTCAGCTTGGTGATGGAGGAACCGTTTGCCGGTTTCGTGATGCTCACGACCGGGGCGACGGTGTCGGCCACCGCGGCGCTGACGGTGACGGTGACCTGGCTCGATTGTCCGGCGTTGCCCGCCGCGTCATAGGCGATGGCGTACAGGTAGCGGGTCCCGCTGCCCGACGCGGCCGTATCCCAGGAGAAACTGTAGGGCGCGGCGGTGTCGCCGGCGAGGAGGGTTCCATTGACGTAGAGATCAACCCGCGTCACCCCTGTGGTGTCCGTGGCGGAAACGTTGACCGGGACCACGCCGCTCACGGTGGCGCCGTTCGAGGGCGAGGTTATGGATGAGACAGGCGCGGTGGTGTCGACCTGTGCCACGGCGTTTTTCGCGGCAAGGATGCTCCTGGCCGCGTTGATCCTTCCGTAGCCGAAATACTGGTCGAAACCGGCCGTACCCAGGTCGTCACCGTTCTGCTTGATGATATCCACCACCTGCTGCGCGGTCAGGCTCGGGTTGGCGGACAGGATCAGCGCGCCCAGTCCGGCGGTTATGGGCGAGGCGAAGGACGTGCCGCTTACCGAGGCGTAGCCGCCGCCGTTGCTGGTGGTCAGGATGGATGAACCCGGGGCCGACACGGTAACCCAGCTGCCGTAGCTGGAGAAGCTGGCAAAGGCATCGGTGGAGGTGGTCGCGGCAACAGCCACGACACGGTTGCAGGCTGCAGGGTACTGGAGCGTGCTGGTACCGTAATTGCCGGCCGAGGCGAACACGATGGTCCCCTTGTTCCAGGCGTAGTCGACCGCGTTCTGGAGGGTGGAGGAGCTGCTGGAGCCCGCGAAGCTCAGGTTGATGATGCGGATACCCTTGTCAGCGGCATAGGTCATTGCCCTGGCCATGGCCGAATAGGTGGCGTAGCCGGTGGAGTCGGTTATCACCAGGGGAACGATGGGGTTGGACCACGCCACGCCGGCGACACCCGTCGTGTTGTTGCTCATCGCCGCGGCAGAGCCCGCCACCTTGGTGCCGTGCCCGTAGAAGTCATGGGTGTCGGTTGAGGAGAGCACGAAATTGTAGCCCGGCTGCAGCTTTCCGGCGAGATCGGGGTGTGTGGGGTCGACACCTGAATCCGCGATGGCGATGGAGACGCCCGTTGAACCGATGGTGGTGTCCCATGCAGCGGGGGCGGATATCTTGGGGAGGTGCCACTGGGAGGGGTAGGACGTGTCGTTGGGGGTTGCGGAAGCCTGAACCAGGTAGTTCTTTTCCACGAACTTAACGCGGGGGTTTTTCGACAGGGCCGCCATGACCTTTTCCAGGGCCTGGGCCGGCACCTTGATCCTCTTGACCCGGATCTGGGTGATCTCTTCGGCCGTGGCTGCGCCGAGTCCGGCGATATCTTCTTCGAACTTCTCCTTGCCTACGCCCGCCCGTGTCTGCACAAGGAGTTCATCCGCAACAAAGGGAGCGGATTCTTCGTTCCCGATCCCCTTGGTGAGGTCGCCCACTTCGTCAGCGGACTTGACCTCGGAACTCAGTGAAGCAGTGGACGTATCGCCACCGCCTCCGCAGCCCGACATGGATGCCGTGAGGCAGAACAGTGCCGCAACAAGCACCAACTTCAGCCGATTTTCAATTCTTCCTTTCATAATCCACCTCCCAGTGTTCCTGTTTCCCTGCCTCTGGAAACAGGCCACCGACGAGAACACGGAGGTGGACCATGTTTCTTCGGCAACCCGGCTATCCCGCCTCAATGCGGGACCCGTGGCTTTGTGTCCCCCGGTTACCCGGGGTTTACCCGTTCGGAAACAGCTAGTTAAGCTTGTACTGTATTAAACGGCAAAATGCGCGAAAAATACGTGATTTGGATCACGGAAAGACTACTTTTAACAACACCGTCCTTTTTTATGGACGTCTTTCTTTTTTACACTTTCCTTCTTCGTCCCCAATACGCTGCGCCAAGGCCCCGTCAGCAGGATAATAGAGGGCTCGGGCACCGGCTCCTCCTGAGGCGGTATGAACGGGTCCCCGACACTCGGCAGATCCCGGGAGTTTCAGATGGAAGAGGAGGATCCAACAGCGGAAAGGGCTTCGTTGATTTCCCGGGGAAGGCTGTACCGTATCACGCCTTTTTCAATGGCTACCGATGTAAAAAAGGTAAAGAAGTAAAGATATTCGTCCTTTTTCATCTCAACCCTGCACTGGAGTATATCCCGTATCGACTGCGCGACCGCTTCGGCATCCTCCGCGCCGCACGTCTCAATCATCGCTGCAAGGGATGCTTCGTAGATCGGCTGGGGGCCCTCCCGCAAAATCCTTTCGCGGACGGTGTCGAGCAACCGGTTGAAGCAGGAAAGGGCGCAGGGAGAGAGTTTGCTGGTAAATGAGGAAAAATTCACTTCCGTTGTTCCGCTCATGGTCACCTCCGAAAAAATGCCGGAAGTATAGCATGGCGGACGATAATGGCAACAGTTTCTTGGCTGTGGGGTGCGTCAATCCTTTACCTGATTATCACTAATCTTCCGCCAGCCATGCCAAATGTGCTTCGACATGCTCAGCACGAACGGCGCATCAGCATGGTTCATCCGTTCACCCTGAGTTTGTCGAAGGGTGAACGCAATAGCGGAGGATTGATGCTTCAGGTATCTCTCCCCATGGGAGAAACGTCGGCTTGCAGATCAAAGAGAATGCGCAGGAAATTTCTCGCCAGAACCGGGTGGAAATCAGTCCCTGCTTTTTCCGCTATCACTTCGGCGACCACCGCCGCATCCATGGCGCCCCGGTATACGCGTATCGTCCTGAGGGCGTCAAAACAATCAGAGATCGTGGTCATGTGACTGCACATATTCTGCCGCCACCCCTGCCTTCTACCAGGATATCCCGTACCGTCAAACTTCATGTGGTGCTCATAGGAACAGACGACCGCCAGTTTCGGCACGCCGGGCATATCAAGCAGATAGTGCGCCCCGCGGACCGGATGTTGCTGGATAATTTCCCGCTCGGCTTCGCTTAAAGCGCCGGGTTTGGACAAAATTTCTTCCGGAACGAACAGCTTTCCGATGTCATGCAGCATCCCCGCGACTCCTATCTCCTGGAGGGAAGGTCCGTCGATCCCCATGGCCATTGCCTGTGCCAGGTTGAGGATGCAGACGTTCGTGGAATGCGTGAACGTATACTCGTCCAGAGCGCGCAACGGGGCCAGCGCCCGGTGAGGGGAGGTTATCCCCCCGAACGCCCGGATGCAGGATCGCACTACCCTGTTGACTCCCGGCATGCCCGGTTTCCTGTTTCCGTGAATGCATTCGCGGATTTCGATGAAGAGCTCCCGCTCATAGTCCGGTATCTCCCACAATTCAAGTACGTCGGCCAGATCGTCGACAGTGTCTCCGTACTCATCCGTGGAAGAATCATGTACCTCCACCTTTCCGATTCGGATGTTCGCCGACGAGCTGATTTCCCCCGCGGATTCCCCCTGTCTCGCCAACCCCCGTATCAGAGCCTGAAGCTCATTGAACTCAACCGGCCCGGTTATGCGCAGATGGCTGATTCCCTTCACCGCAAGCGCCCCGATGAATTTGTCCACGTACATGCTTCCTTCAAGCGGCGCCTTGTCGCAGACCAACTCATCATCAACCACCATCAAGGCCACGTCTTCCTTCCCCTCCAGAACCCTTTGCAGATTGGCAAAGGCGTCCTGCGTCAGGCGAACCACCTGGCGATGTTCAGGCGAATACAACGAAGAACCTGACACGGCGGATACAAGGTGACGGATGAAATTTCGGACATTATTCATATTTTCGACCGTCATCCCCGATCCTTCCCCAGGCTTCGCAATTGCTCCGAGGCCTGTCCCGACAACTCCCGATTCCTTGATTCAGCCATTCCCGCAAGCAGTGAGAAGGCGGACGGATCCCGGTACTTTACGAGCGTCTGTATGATTTCCTTTTTTAACGACAGGTAGAACGAAGCGCGGAAAAAAGACCGTTTGTTCAGAATCTTTTCCAGCACGACGATGGCGCGCGCATCTCCAATCTCGGCAAGAGATCGTATTACCGCCTTTTTCTCGGCGGCTGAATCAGGAGAGGTCCCCTTTCGTTGCAGTATGTGAAGAAGAGACATCACGACATCCGGGTGCATGCTCTTTTCAGCCGACTGAATTGCGTGCAACCGCACCACCTTGTCATCATTCGCGAGATCATCCAACAAAAGGCGATCCCCTTCCGGGTCCCGCAGGTGAAGATACATCTCTATCACCATGTAACGAACCTTCGGATGCGGATGACCCGCAACCCGGCGAAGATGTGTCGCCAGGTCCGGACTCCCCGACTGCCGAAGGATGATGAGAAGATTCCTGACAACATACCACCGTGAATCATCCAGACGCGCAACAACGGACTCACCGGCAAGTTCAGCCAGACGTATCAGCTGTTCGAGGCAGTATCTCCGGACCGCCCTGTTTTCCTCTTCCGCGAGCCTGTCCAGCAAGGGTTCGACAAAAGGCCTCCCCACTGAATGGATCAGGGAACCGATTTCGTCATATTTTTCTCTCCCCCATACGGAAAGCCCGTTCAGCACCTCCGTGGTGAAGCCGGTTTCCGCGAAAGTCTCCAGCATATCCTGTTTCAACGAGGTTGCCGCTTCCACTGATTCGAAACGGCTCTCCCGGAGACGTTCATACATCTTTTTCAGCGAGCGGAAGTCCCCTGTTTCCAGAAAATATCGGCAATAATCGAGCAGATTGCGTTTGAGCGCCTCCATCTGTTCTTCCGAGGCAAACAGAAAACTGTCGAGAATGATATCGCTGACCGCAACTTCGATGCATTCATGCGACAGTGTCTTTTTCAGTTCGGCGAGTTCTCCATCGCCGGGAACCGGGATTTCCCGGGTAGAAATCAGGGCCGTAAGCGTAGTCAGGTAGTCCGCGGGAATATACTCTTCGCCGGTCGTCTCCCGGAAAATGGTCTCCAATGTACGATTCGCCCCTCCATCTTGCTCTTTTTCTTCTCCATCCGGGCCCGGCTGATTCCCCTGATCCGTCGGTGAATGGGCGGACAGCTTCTCCACAACACGCAGCAACAATGGCGGAAGAGTTCTCCCGTCTTCCTTGCAGCGCTGAACTGCCTCCAAAACAAGTTCCCCCGGCAGATGGGACACTATGTCCAAAACAGGGGCCTCGTCACCCTCCAGGGCATCCAGTACGCAATCGAAGAAATGCCTTCGGAGTTCCGGGGTCAATGAACTTATGAAATCGACTATCTTTGCAAATGCCTCTTTTTCCTGTTGCAGGAGCTCGGCCCGGCGGTACTCCCTTCGCAGAAAAAGCGCAAGACGCTCCATGCCCTGAAGCTGGTCGTCATGGGGCCGGCCCTGTATGATGCCGAGAAGAGCCTCCGGTCCCACCACGGTATCCGAACCCGTCGATATGGGGAAGAAAGGAGTCTCCGCCCGCATCATTTCCAGCACAAAGGACTCCCAGAGCGAGGCGGGCGCATGTTCGCCGTTCCCGTCCGCGGAGGCGGCATCTTCCGAGACATGCAGATCGTCATACCGGATTTCCCTGATACGGAGATGCGGCAACCCCGCATCTCGGACAACGGTTTCGATTCCACCCGAAGCGGAAATATGCTCCCTCTTTGCCGTGAGTATGACGTTGAACTTCTCAATCTCTTCGGCAGTCAGCCCCTTTGCGAAGGTAACGACGGCAACGTGATGGTAGAGAAGTGACTTTGCGAATGCGCGCACTACCGGCGTAAGGCGTTCGAAGGAACGGCCGTCGATAAAAAGGCAGTCCTTAGCGATGCCCACGGTCAATTCTTCGCGTGACTCAAACAGTCGGTTGAAGAGTCCCGCCACCTTCTCGCAGGAACCCGTAACGACCGGGTGTCCTTTCGGGTAGGAGGAAACATTTCTACGCGCGATAGTCAGTTCGTGAATAATTGTAGAAAGAAGGGCAGTATCCGGAGGGATGAGAGGATTTCTCGAAGTCTTGGCATCCATTGACACTCCCGTGGACGGCGCGGGCGGTGTTTACCGCGGGGAAATGGCTACAGCAGGATAACGATGATTTCGTTTGTGATTGTATAACAGCAGATTGGCAGAAAAGTAAACAGAAACCTGAATCCATGTCGCCTTCACGCCTTCGCCTTCGCTGAACGCCTCGGTTTCTTGCATTCCCGTGGGTTGAACCAGCCCGACGAAGTTCACCCGGTGTAACCGGCGTGAACCGGCATCCGCGACGTTCAAACCCCGGCATTCCCCTCGACTCGGCGTTCGGGCGCCACGGATTCAGGAAGAAGTAATAAAACAACGAATAATCCAGGATACGAAGAAAAGGACGGCGCCAAAGGAAGGTGTTTGCGATACCACGAAAGGACCGGCCGCCGGGTGGCGGCCGCTTGGATTATCTTCTGATGAAGTGCCTCGTCCGCTGCAGGGTGAACACCTCAACCGCATCGCAGTGTTCGCTGATCTGGGTCATGTGGGCGCCGAACTCCGGATCCGCACGCCACACCTCGATACTGTCCTCATCCTCCCAGTGGAAGAGCGTGAAGAAAGACCCCTTTCGCGAGGAATCCCGGAGCAGGGTTATTTCCCGAACCGACGGAAAATTCACCATTGTCCAGTCGGATACGGCCTCAACGGCCGAGATGAAGGCTTCCTCCTCTCCCGGCTTCACGGAAAAACGGCCGGATGTATACGGTACAGGTTCGCAATTCATTCGTCATCTCCTTTGGCACTCCAGGTCCATACGTGTGGCGGAACTCGGTATTCTCCGGACGAAGGCGCACCCCACATCCCGATATATCGACGCAGGCAGGGTATCGTGACGATCCCGCAGACAGGTCGACAGTATACAGTGAAGAAGGAAAAAGGCAACGCTTTCGCTGTGGAAAGGGATAGGCGGGATGCGGGATCCTGTGTCTATGAAAAAGGTGTGAGATGGTATGGGGATACGGAAAAAACAGGCATCAACTCGTATAGTGCTCTTTCAGGAATTCCACTATTTTCAGACCTGCCTCCTCGACGGTATCTCCGGCAAATCCGCTGCGGTATCCGATGACTCGGGCAAGCGCCTCAAGATACACATCTCCTTCCAGGCCGGCCGGGATGTTCAAGCGGGAGGCATGCTCTTCGTCACTGCCGAATATTTTCCCGAACCGCAGCCTGTTCATGCCGCGCCGATAGGCAAACCAGAAATCCTCCTGCCTGACTACGGCTGAAGCGGTCACGGTGACCGCGCATGCCCTCTCACCATTTTCAGATGAATGTTCGTCCATACAGGGACCTCCATGCAAACAGCGGAAAGAGCACTACCCCAACCTCGCCGGAACAATCGCTCCAGTGAAGGCAATGGTGCCGCCAGGCTGCGCCGCCGATACGACACCGTGCAGAGCCGTCACTCTGAAAACGGCAGCCTGGTCCGGCCGGAGTGAACGAAGGACGGCTCCAGCTGCCGAATTCAGGACACTGCTTATCCGTGCCCGTGGGCGCTCCTCCAGAACACCTGCCTGACGTTTTCCGTCTCTTCATGGAACGGCAGACGCACCGTACGGGGATGCAACTCGGGGTTTCCGTGACGAATCACGATGCGCGCGTTCTGGCAGAGGGGATACGTGTCAAGGAGCGGCTTGATAGTGGAAAACATGGTCTCCGCATTCGCCCCATACACATAGATGGAGGTTTCCGAACGGCCGACCCACGAACCGCGAATCTCTCCGTCCACGGAGGAGAGCGCCGGTGAAATCAGAAACGCGAGTCCATCGCACGAACACGTCTCGTACGCCTCATCCGGCAGACCGATTCCATCCAGATAGATGGCGAGACCTTCCTTTCTGCCGAATGCAAGAACCTCATCCTTTTCGTCGCGCCGAAAACGTATCTCCGAACCTGCCGGCGCACCCGCTTCTTCGAGCACCAGCTTCACCATTTCGAGAGCCGTGTCGAGATTGGCAAGTAGCAGTTCGAATTCAACATACTCAATCTCCATTTCACGCGTCATCACGGCGCTCGAACCGGCAACCTCGCCCAGCCGGTGCGACAGCAGAGCGGACGCCAAGGGCGCCTCGTACCGTGTGACCCGGGAAGCCCGCTGTATCGGCTCCCATATCCTGACATGCGCATAGTGACTCATCTCGATATCCTCCCCTATTTCGCCCGTACCAAGACAACAACAAAAGATGCCTGAACTTGCCTGTTTGAGGATGGCGAATAACGACATAGAACATCGTGATATCAGGCTTTTACAGTTTATTTGTTTATAGTGTACTGTTTTTTTAAATATGGACAAGCATTATATTGATAATTATATTTCACGATAAATCATAGAACACACTATTGATCAAGGTCTATTAATATGAGTATGACAGTACTTTTGCAGAATGTTGTTTAGACTCAGTTATTGGTGAACGTTATTATTTAATTATATTACGAATTATGATGTCTCAGCTTATATGATAATTAATATTTAATAGTATGACAGTGGTTATCAGCTTGGATGCGAGTGAGTTGCGGAGAGTAATCGCTGAGCGTCCCTGGAACAGGGATAAACCTGGATTCGGCAGTTGAAGTCATCCTTCGTTCACTCCGAATGCCCTTCTTCTGCTGCTCCAGGCTCATTTCGCTACAGCCGATGAACTCACCATGCGGTTTCGGACACCATCGGCTGCTCACGCTCCATTTCGCCAAGAGCAGCAACGAATCAGGTCGAAGTCGTTCTCTTCGGACCACTCCAACTGCCGTTTTCAGGATAAAAAGAGATGGTATGCGTGAAATGTCTCACGAAAGGAGATGGAAAAATCTTCGAGAAGTGAAAGGATTCGGCGCATGCGGTTGATGCCGCTTGCCCGACGGTAAAAGCTTAGATGAGATTACTTGGCGGGAAAAACCGGGATTTTGGGGAATGGAAGAGTTCTCCGCGCAGGGAAATGATCCGCGGACGAGAAACCGCCTACGAGGGGGTAGTCGGCAATCCCCTCAGGAGGGCAAGGAAACGCTCCTCGCTGAAGGGTCTGCTTTCGGACACAACGGAACGCATTTCGGCTGCAATCGCGGAACCGATGAGATGTTTCGCGTCTTCCACGCCAAAGCCAAGCCCTACCAGCCTCTCAAGCGTCTCCCGCGTCTGGGGTGGCGCATTCGTCTCCAGCTGCTTCTCCACCACACGCAGAATATATTCGCTTACGCGGACAGATTGTTCACCCATGGAGATACGTATTCCTTTCACCACTGGCCTGCACGGCCGGAGAAGCAGAGGGGACCCCGCGTCTCCGGCCGCTCCGGAGATTCCGTACCGCCGGATTTCGGAAGGAAATAAGGCGGATTAATCAAGGTTCGGAAGATTCTCGATAATCTGGGTGGTAATATAATTCTTGATGGAATGGTACGCCTGTTCAGGCGCAATAAGGCCTATCACGTAATACTGCGAATTTTGCTGAGGCGTGACGAAGCCTACGATTCTTCTCTTGTCGAAATCCAGATCGACCCAGAAGAGCTTTCCCGCGTCGGGGGCAATCCTCTCCAGTTGATCGACCGAGCAGACCATCTCGGCGCCCGTTCCCTCGAATCCATAACCGGGCACCCTCCCCCGGGAGGCGATGATGAAACCCTGTGAATCGACGACAAAAGCTGCCTCAGCCTTTGTCAGTCCCATGCACCAGCCAAGACACCCTTCCCAATTGGAAAATTTCTGCGGTTGCATGTCAAGGGGTGGCGCCATAGCGCCCTTCGACTCATCCGTGGCGGGCGCGCTCGCCGGCGAGGACTTCCGCGGCAGGGAGTCAATCGTCAACCGCACATAGGCGGGAGGCTCCTGGGAAACCGCCACGCTCTGGGAAGATGTCGGTATCGGAGCAAGGCTGCCGAGAATCTGCTGAGCCTGCTTCAGATCATATGAGTTCACGCTGCGGTCTTTCATCAACGTCTCCTGTCGCACCACCCAATCCCTGGATGACGCCTTTGATTTCCGTGGCCAGCAACTCGAACCGGATCGCCTCGGGAGGATATTTTCCCGGCAGGAAGGCAACGGGCAGTCCTTTTTCACTCGCGACACCGAACACATCGGCACGGGGGATATAGGTTTCCAGCACACGACTCAGCGATGCCCAGACGGTATTCATGATGTTGAAGGAGACATCCTTGTTCAACTGGACCATTGTGGCCAGGATGCCGAGCAGTTCCAGATCGCTGTTTTCGGTTTCCTTGACGTGCTGGAGCACCCGCAGGGTCTGTGAGATTGCACGCAGCGCCAGAGGTTCCGCCTGCAGCGGTATCAGGGCGAAGTCACTTACGGACAGGGCGGCTCTGGTGACCATGCCGAGTCCCGAGGGGGTATCGATGATGATGTACCGGAACTTCTCACCCACAGCGTCAAGTATCTCGCGCAATGAGGGCGAAGAATGGAGGAACTCCTCGTAGACGCACACATCCAGGGGATCCAGACGCCCCCTCGGAAGGATGGACAGGCAGGGAAGCTTCGTCTGCATGATGACCTCATCCAGCGATCCCTGCTTCATCATGAACTCCGCCAGACCTCTCCATTCAGCGTCGCTCCGGGCAAGGGAAAAGCCGATTGCGCCGAGGGGATCCGCATCGATAAGCAGAGTGGGATCCCCTCCCTCCGCAAGAGCGACTGCAAGGTTGAGGGCTACCGTTGTCTTACCGGTACCGCCTTTTGAACTCACTATGGAAAGAATATTCGCCATGTTGTCTCCCCAATCAGTATCGCATGGTACATGCTTTCACCAAAAACCATTGCTACTGTTCCCTCTCCCCGCGAATGCCCGACGCAACCTCGGATATCTTATGCATGACAACACCCATCCTGGCGGTCCTGTTACACGCGATTGCAACGAACTGCCGTGTATCCCCATCGACTACCTGAACATACACCGAGCCCTCTTCACAGGAGAGCAACGTGAATCCTACCGCTCCCAGTTTCATCTCGGGCGAAAGCCGGCACGATGCGTCCAGCCAGGCGGACACTGCCGCGACAATCTGTTCCGTCTCAACGCGTACGTCGTCCGATTGATGAAACGAACGGATCCTGCCGGTCGTGTCGGCCACAAAAGAATACAGATATCCCGGCAATGAAGAGAGCTCCTGCAGAACCGCCGGTTCCACCTCGCAGAGGGTTTCTTCCCAGTCGGCGTCCCTCGTGGACGGCTCGGAATCCGCGGCCGCAGGTGCTGCCTGCTCCCCTTCCTCGGGCACAACCTCGCCAAGCAGGAAAATAAGGCTCGCATCTATTGCCATTTCGCCGTGTCTGGCCTCAAGCAGTATGCCGGGGTCCGCCATCATGGAAGTAAGCGCGGCGCTGACATGAGCCTTCAGGCATTCCCGAAGAGTGGAGTGAGAGATTAATCCGGCCTCTTCCAGCAGTGCCCCGAGCTTTTTCGACTTACCCAACGATCGGTATTTCTGCACCACCTCATTGAGCTTCTCCTTGGGCACCATACCGATTCGTTCCAGGAATGACGCGAAGTTCTCCGTCTGGCTGTTACTTACCGCCCAGGCGATGTGCCCGTCCCTCATGACGACCACGCCCACCTGCTCGGAATCCTTCACGGCACGGAGAATACCGCTCCATCGAATCTCGACGGCATTTTTCAATGCATCGCGAAAAGGGTGTCCATCAATGAATTCAAGCACATCGTCGGCCACGAATGACTCCAGTGCGGTTCAGAAGTACCGGGGGATGCCTTTGGCGGACTCCCCCTTTTTCATTCCTGATCTCTATTTTTTCGTAACGATGAATTCTCCGTAGGGGTCACCGACCTCGATCCCTTTTGACTGCCGGCAGATATAGGTATCCATCCCGTCAGGGTAGGGCTCCGCATAGGCCAGATCAAAGAATGCCTGGCTCAGCCCGCGAAGCATGTACCCACGAAGCCCTTCTCCCCCGCTGTCCGCCTCATAGTAGTCGAAGGCGCGGATGACCATCTTCTCTCCCTCTTTCAACTGCACGATTCCCGATTTTGCCCAGCCCCAGGCGGTAAAGGCGGCGTAAGCGCCACGAAGGATATCCTTTTCCCCTTCGGTAACCATCGGAAGAACAACATCATTGAATATGTCGGACGTGATGATGCCGCATCCGGTGTGATAACCGCATTCATAGGCGGCTCTCACCAGTCCCTCTTCCACTTTTGCTTTCTTGTCGGGGGGGGCGGCCGCCATGATCCTTTCGGAAAAAGTATTCAGGAGCTTGACGGGAAGCAGGTTCACCAGTACCTCGTATTCCGGTATCAAACCGTTTTCATCACCCTGGACGGTTATCTTGGCCAGGGATTTCACCACGGTATCACGCATAACGGTCATGAATAGACTCCTCCTCTCTCAAGACACCTTTACAATAAACTTGCCTTCCGAATCACCGGCGGCAATACTGGCAGCCTCGGTAACCGTATAACTTTTCAGCGGTTTGTCGAACGCCGCGCCGAACATGGCCGCCACATATCCGCAGGTGAAATGGTTGACGGGTTTGTCGGTGTTCCCCCACTTCATAATCCATCCTTCGTCCAGGTGGGAACGGACCAGGCGAACCTCTCCTCCCTGCTCGTCACCGGTAATTACCATTTTCCCGAGGCCGAATACCGAGAAGTATTCTCTTCCCACGTTGCACTTGTCCTGGGCCGACGTCAGCCCGTTCTTCCGGATATAATCGTCGAAAACCGCCCGCATTGTTTCCTCAACCACGTCCCGAAGGATGCCGGTACCGTTAATGTCTTCCAGCTCCCCGGCCATTTTCGTAATCAATGCAAGATAGTGGTGGGAATGCATCACTACCGGATGACCGTTCAAGTACTGGCGATTCGTCTCGGCATCCATCGTAAAATCTAATCTCAACGCCATATGACAACCCTCCTAGAATGAGTGGCCGAGTTCTTCAAAAAGTTTCTTGGTTTTGTGGCGAATGATACCCAGCTTCGACGCGTCCGGCGTGACGACGGCGGCAACCGCGTCTCCAACCGGTTTGCACATGATCACCGCCCTGCCGTATTCGATGAACATGTCCTGGAACATGTTTACGTTCAACTCGGCGCCCATTTCTTCAATGCCGTTGATGGCATGGGCAAGTGAAGCGCCCAGTTCATCAATATTCACCCTGGCGCTGCTGCCTGCCGATTCAATGACGAAGCCGTCCCGACCGACAACAACGACGGCGTCTATGCCCGGTATTTCCAGCAAATCATTCAGAACCTCTGCTGAGCCTCTTCCTTCCTGTTGCATCTGAAGACTCCTTTCTTCGACCTCTCGTATGGGGTTAGCGGTGTTTTCCTTTGCCTGTCTGTCAAGCAGCACAACAGCTTCCATTATGGCGTGCTGGACCGAAAGTCCGATAGTCGACTTCGCGGATGCAACGCCGGGTATAAAGTGAAATGTCCCCTGCTCCCAGGCAAGGAGATCGGCAAGCCCTTCCAAACCCGACTTCTCGCCGGAATCCGCTGAAACAAGTTCACCCGCGACAAAAAAAATCTTGCCCTCCGTTCCGTCCGGATGGCGCACGAGTTGAATCATGCCGCTCTTCGAGCTGGAGGAGAGGAACTGTAGAAGATCCGTAATGTGGGTCAGGGAAAGATTGCCTTTCAGGCCGGTATCGCCTTTCCCCGCTACGATGCTTTCTTCAAGTTGAACAGGCATTGCAGTACCCTCACGAAGACAAACTGGGAAACTCCCGCACGGGACTATTTCCGTACAGGAGGAAACGGCATATGGTAAAGCAGTCGTCGCCAACCCCATACGGCGTATTTCGTGGAGAAGCTCGGAGCGTATGCGCGACACGTACGCTCCGACACCGTCAGCGCGTTACTTGAAGGCCAGCATGGTGGCAGTCTGGTTGATATGCCCGATATACTGCTCACCATAGGTACTGAAGCCGATGGCCTGGACTCCGGAGAACAGCTCGCCGTATTCCTTGGTCAGATTCTTCTGCTTGAGTTCCAGCGTCCTGAGGATGCAGTTGAAATTGACTATTGCCGACAGGCCGCCCATCTCTTCACGCGCCTGGGCAATGGCCTTCTTCGTATCACCGATGATGTCGGTTGATTCCAGGAGAGACAACTCCATCCCTTCCATCACCCCGCAGTAAAAAACCATGCTGTCGCCCTTGAACTGCTGTGGGCTGCGCACATACGGCTCATCTTCTATTACCAGCCCGACAGGATTGTGCATGAAGTGCTTCGGCGCCTCTTCGACGGTTGTTCCGATTGCGTCGGCATACGCAACTGCCGCGGGCTTGCCGTTGAATTCGAGAACTTCGCGCTTTTCTTCGTTTGCCTTGGTTACCTCCAGAGTCTTATCCAGATTCCGGAAGCTCTGGGTCTTGATAAAGGTAAAATCCACTCCCGGCTGCAACAATGCCAGAATCACCCCGTTCTTGTAGCTTTTCCCGTTTGCATAGAGATGGGTGGCGGCGAATTTGAGATCATCTCCCGCCGAACCTCCGATGAAGGTTACGTTGGTCAGATCACCGATCAACTCCATGAGGCCTTCTTCAGCTCCGCTCAGGCCGTCCACAAGGATGATTCCCACATACTTCGACGGGTCCATCTCGGACATCGGCGCCTTGTAGTAGGACTCGAACGAGGCGAAAGCGGCACGAATCGCTTTTTCATCCCGAGGGTCCTCAACGACCTCGATCTTCGCGTCCTTTACTGCCTCGCCGGTGAATGCCATCGCAACAGCGGAACCATCCAGCATTTTCCCGCACCCGATTTCGCCTGCCGTAGTGCAGCCGAAAACCCGGGCCATGGGGAAACTGTCCTGCATCTTCTTGCTGACGCTCCGCGGGTCATAGGCGCTCGAAGCGAAAAAAAGTACCATCTCGGCATCAAAGAACTCGAGCTGTCCGGCTATATCGGAAACCATTTCATCTACATTCTCTTTCGTGGACAAAGCAGTTTTTATGTTCATTCTCATCCTCCTCCTGGTTACATCACGTGAATTGATTTATTTGAGTTCCTGCATCATTTTCTCCAGCTTACCGATCACTACGGGATCGTCGTCGGACTGAAGCGTGAATTTCGCCGGATTGATCCCTTTGAGAATCAACTTTGTCTTGATAACCCTCTCCAACATGGGATTATCTTTAGCTCTCTGGTTAATGATGGAATCTATCATCTGCCGAATTTTCCCCGCCATGCCGCCCACCTCCTGATTGATTTTTTCGCCCCGCGCATTCTCTGAGAAAGGGAACCAACAATTCCGCCACCGAAAGAAGTTATCATCCGGTTCTTGTAGTGATGATTTAATCCACCCGCAACATTTGGCGGAAATAATTTAGGAGCATTATAGTATCTTTGTTACTAAATTGCCTTCTATATACATCTCTATGTGATTATATGTCAATAAATATAATGCCATTTTACGTGCGGGAACCCTCTGTTTTCCGCGATTTTTTCAGGGAGAACGGGCGGTCGGCCGGGGAGGGTCAGCCGGATTTCAAACCGGTGTTTACGGACAAGGCATGGGAAAGAAGGGATTGAACTCAAACGGAAAGCCGTCTTGAGCCCGGCGGGGAACGGCGTACTGAAGAATCCGGTGTGGGCAAAAGGGGGAGATTCAGCTACGGAATCTACCTATTTCGTTCGGCATTCCGTGCCTTTTGCTCGGCCCAGTGGCGCACTCCGCTTTCACGCACCCGTTCGAAGCGCATCACGGGCACGCTTAATCCGCAACTGTTCTCCACGGCACGGACCGACAACCGGAAAACCTGTCGTACTATCTCGGGGTTGCCGTCAGGAAAGAGACGCACCATTGTGTCGAAGTCGGGATGATTTTTATCGAATGACTGTCCGGTACAGAAGAGACGAAGAACTCTCGACTCGTCATCAAACGAGCAGAACATGAGGGTGACGCCCCCACCTTCCCCGATGTCCCGGCCGGTTCGGTTGCTGCTCCCCGGGTAGTCAAGAAGGAGAAGGGTATTCGCATCAAGAAAGAGGAGACAATCTTCCCCTTTGGGAGCCAGATTCACTTCATGGCCGCTTGCGCTGGCAATGAAGAAAAGACGTTGCCGTGCAGCGAATTCACGGTCGGCATCGGTCATTGATTGGTATTGCTTGCCCATCCGCAGTTCCTCCGACAGATAGTTCGACGCAAGGGTCGCTCTGCTTTGATACAGACCTCATGACCGCGGCTTTTCCCGGCAAGCGTCTGTTTGTGGATGTTCCGCCTCGTGAGGTATGTAGTACTCCGGCAATTAAACATCGCAACCCTGATGTAGGGGCACGGCACGCCGTGCCCCGATTGGGCGAGGCAAGCCTAGCCCCTACAATTGATATGTTTAATTGCCTCCGAAATAATATGGCCGACACTATATAGTGCGGCAGAGATCGCGTCAAGAAGTCCTTCGGCAAGCATTAAGTGAAAATAAATCTATTTGCTTGCCTCACGGGATATGCTACATTTTTTCGGTACGCACGATGCTTCCACTCCCTCCGTTCCGGCACACACTTTTTTCCTCCAGCCGGCCCCGGAAAAACACCCCTGATTACTAGCGACAGGTTTCATGATGAAAAAATTCGTCTCCAAGGCCCTGGAAGTCAACCTGGCCGCAACCCGCGGCAAGATAGAGATCCCTCCGGAACACCAGTGGTTTTTTTCCCTTTCCCGCTCCCACTTCGGGATTCACAAACGGGCCGAGGAATTGTTGACGGAATACCACCACCCCTACATCAATCCCGAACTGGTGGTGGACCTGCTTCGCAAGCTCTCCCTCGACGATCTCTGGTTCTATCTCTCTCTGCCGGATCACGAAAAGGCGCTGGGCATGATCCTGGAGATGTTCGGCTCCCTGTTGCGGCTCCCCCTTCCGGACCAGCAGCAGGAAAGGGCTTTCCAGACCCTGCTTGAATTCGCGGACTCCCTTCTTCGGCAGAAAAAGGTGTCACGGGAACTCATGGACACGGTAGTTTCGCTGCTCCGGGACGTTCTCCCCATCAGCGGGCATGTCATGGTCCGCTCATCCGGTTTCATGAAAGAACGGATCCGGCACCTGGCCGAAGATGCCCGCTATTCCGAACCGGCCCTCGGCATGCTGCGGCAGGCCCTTGAAAGCAACATCGACTTCTGGGAAAAGAGCTCCTCCATCGAATCCTGGCTGGCGAACAAGAAATCGCTGTTCCGATCAGACATGAGCGACAGGGTAGCCCATATCGGCAAGCCCTTCTTCTCCGACCTGAGAAGACAGCTCGCGGAAGCGAAGACATGGAAGGAACTCCGGATGATCCCCGATTTCGCGGGAATCGCCAACCGTTTCCGCAGTTGCATGGATGAGGAAGAGCCTGCACTCGACCGAATCTACTATCTCTTCTACCTGCTCAGTCTTCCCGGGATGGCCCATCTGAAGGATCACCTCCTGTGGGACCTGAACCGCATGCTCCGCATCGTGAAGACCGCCTGCGGCGAAAAGGAGATGATCACGTTCCTGGAGAGGATTTTCCATCTCTTCGAAGCCCAGAAGGCAGGGCACATGGGAACCCTTCTGGATTGCATCCTGACCCTCGGCAAGGAAGTGATAGACCTGGGAAACCCGGTCGTCATCAATCGTTTTGTGGACCGGCTGATCCTGTTCGGCTTCGTACCGGGAAACGTCTTCGGCATCAACCAGGACTGGCAGGTCTGCATCGACAAGAATCACATCAAGAACATCCGCGTCTGGATGGAGCTTATCGAATGCAGCCCCGGCAGAATGCTCAAGCTCCACTCGGCCCTGATTGTCAATCTCCGGGTCCGCGGTATCTTCATATCGGACACCGATCTGTTTCAGCGGGACATCACCAGGCTCCTCAACTCCGACATCGAGCCCATCTACAAGATGGTCAAGCAGCTGGCGCGCATCTTCCCCGTCTACTTCAACGAGATAGGCGCGGAAGGGGAACTGCGGGACATCACCACCAAGATGGACGAGGTCTCTTTCCGCCAGGATCGGCTGATCCATTTTCTCCGCAAGCAGGTGCACACGGAGAGCAACAACACCCACCTGGAGCTTGCCAGAAAGATTATCCGGTTCTGGCACGATGGAAACACGGAACCGCTGAGGGACATCATCCCCCAAGACGTCTTTCTTTCCCTGCGTAACTCCGGGGAGTGGTTCGAACCGGTTCACGGAATCGTCACATCGCTGTGCGAGGCCCACGGGGTGACGCCGGAAGAGTTGCTGGAAAGCGAAAACCTGAACCCGGCGAAACAGGTAAAGGGATACCCAAAGCGGGATCAGGTGCGCTTCAAGGGGCTTCTGGATATCTACAAGCTCCTGAAAACGAAATACACGCTGGATTTCCACCACATCATTCCGGTGATGAAACAGCTCCATATTTTCCCGGACGAGGAAATCGAGGACTTCGGCGACAAGCTGGACGGGAACAACACCGAGGCGGCCCTGCGACGGGTATACTATTTCATGGAGCGGCTGCGGGATATCATCCTGGATCCGGAAAAATCCGAGGCCTGCGAGGACATCTACCACAAGCGGCACATCGCGGCCGGGATTCCCTCCATGTACGGCAAGTACCACGAGCCCAAGTTCGAGGCCCTGGGCCTTACCTTCCGTCTGGAACGACTTGCGGTGGCCCTGATGGCGCAGCTCATCGGCCAGATTAACATGAACTACATCACCGCCAAGTCTTTACGAAAGATAGCCCGGATAATCGAGCTGTTCCGTCACGGCCTCCAGCTGGACGGCATCACCAACCAGGGACTCGACTCGAACCTGAAGATGTTCCAGTACAGTCTCACCTCGGCCAGCTTTACCCTGGACCAGTTCGTAAACCTGTTCCAGTTCATGGCCCAGAACATCCGGGAGATTATCCATGAGTACTTCCTGCGTAACTTCGACAACCCGCTGAAGATTGTGGCGCAGCAGCAGATTCGGCACACCCGGCCAACCGGGGAGATCGATCTTCAGGAGGTGCACAGGATCTCGGAAAAGTTCTATCGCGAAGTCCTGTCATCGGCATTCCTCGTCCAGCAGCTGGACAATTTCATCTCCGACGTGCTCAATACCCTTCGCACCATGGTGGAAAGCCTGACCCCCGAAGTGCTGCGCAATATCATGAGCTTCGACCCGGACCTGATCATCAGCCCCATCTACCGGAGCACCCCGGAGATGGACAACCAGATCTTCCTCGGGGCCAAGGCATATTTCCTGAAGCAACTCTATGCCGGAGAGTTTCCCATCCCCCCCGGATTCGTCCTCACCACCGAACTGTTCCGGCACCGCCGCGCCATCCAGCAGCATCCGGAACTGACGGCCGAGATAGAAGAACTCGTCAGGCAGAAGCTATCCGAACTGGAGACTATTACCGGAAAGAGATTGGGCGACCCGGAGAGTCCGCTCCTCTTTTCCGTGCGATCCGGCACCGCTATTTCCATGCCGGGAGCCATGGACACCTACCTCAACGTGGGGATGAACGACCGGGTGGCGGAGGGGCTGAGCCGCAAGCCGGACATGGGGTGGACGGCCTGGGACTGCTACCGGCGATTCCTCCAGGGATGGGGAATGGCCCACGGCATCCCCCGCGACGAGTTCGACCGGCGCATGTCCCACTTCAAGCACCTGTACCAGGTGGCCCGCAAAGTGCAGTTTTCCGAGATCCAGATGCGGGAGCTCACCTTTTCCTACCGGGACCTGCTCAAAGAACACCATGTGCCGGTGGAGCAGGATCCGTTCCGTCAGATCATGCAGGCGATCCTGTCCACCATGGATTCCTGGTACACCGAGCGAGCCAAGACCTATCGCCGGCACCTGCAGATCGCCGAAGAATGGGGAACCGCCGTTATCGTGCAGCAGATGGTGCTCGGCAACCTGGGCGCAGATTCCGGGACCGGCGTGGTATTCACCCGCGACCCTCTGGAGGACAAGCCCGGGGTCAGCCTCTACGGTGACTTTACCCTGTTCAGCCAGGGAGAGGACGTGGTTTCCGGCCTGGTGCACACCCTCCCCATCTCGGAAAAGCAGCGCAGGAACATCCCCGGCAACATCCGGATTTCCCTGGAAAAGGATTTTCCCGATGTTTATGGAGAGCTTCTCCACCGGTCGAAGCTGCTCGTCGAGTCCTTCGGCTTTAACCACCAGGAACTGGAATTTACCTTCGAATCCCCCCGCAAGGAGGACTTCTACATCCTCCAGACGCGGGATTACACAACCAGTGAGCCGGAGAAGCTCTGCGTCTTCGCCACGGACCAGAAGTCCATGCAGTTTCTCGGCTCCGGCATCGGCATCGGCGGCGGGGCAATGAACGGGGTTCTCGTCTTTGACCGGGAAGACCTGGGAAACGCCTCAACCGCATTTCCCGGCAAGAAGAAAATCCTGGTGCGGCCCGACACCGTCCCCGACGACATCGACATGATCTTCGAGTGCGACGGTCTCTTGACGGCGAGGGGGGGGGCCACATCCCATGCAGCGGTCACCGCGGCCCGCCTCGGAAAGATCTGCATTGTCAACTGCAAGGTCCTCCAGGTGGCGGAGACGGAAAAAAGGTGTTTCATCAGTGACACGGAACTGCGTCTTGGAGACGAGATCGCCATCGACGGCAGGCTGGGCAATATCTATCGCGGCAATTATCCGGTTGAATACACCGAGAGCTACTGATACCGAGTTGCAATCAAAATGAGTACCAGGCGGCGAGAAAGGGGGCGACGCAGGCGTACTACACGTACGTTGAGGAGCCACCGACGACGCCGACAACGTAATCGTGTGATTGCGACTTGGTATGACGTCCCGGGACAGCCGGAATCATGACATAAGGAGGGCACCAATGAGTGCAGGCGACAAAACATCACATCCTCTGGGCATCAACGGACTGGGCCGCATCGGCAAGCTGACCCTGTGGAACCATCTTCACACCGGGTATTTCGACAGGATCATCGTCAATACCGGACGGGAGGTGGGCCGAAGCCTGGACGATCTCATCCAGGTTATCGAGACCGACTCGACCTACGGGCCTCTCGGCAAGTTCCTCAACGGTTACAGCGGCAGGTGCGACATCAAGGTCCTTGACGCCGACAAGGCGGAACTGGAAATCAACGGCATCGCGGTGAAGATCCTCCGGGAGGCGCGGAATCCGAAGGACATCGCCTGGCGCAGGGAAGGCGTGCGGCTTGTCGTCGAGACCACCGGCCAGTTCCTGGATCCGACACTTCCCGCCGACCATAAGACCGGCAGCATCAGAGGCCACCTGGAAGGCGGCGCGGAGAAGGTTCTGGCCTCGGCTCCCTTCAAGATAAAGGACAAGACCAAGGCGCTGCCCGACGACAGCATTCTCGTGGTGCAGGGCATCAACCACACCGACTTCGACCCGGCCCGTCATAATATCGTGTCGGCTGCCTCCTGCACGACGACCGGTCTGGCGCACATGATCAAGCCGCTCCTGGAGAGCAAGGAAACGTCTCACATCCTTACCGCCTCCATGTCGACCATCCATGCGGCCACCAACACCCAGAGCGTACTCGACTCGGTTCCCAAGACCGGCGCCTCCGACCTGCGCAAGAACCGTTCGGTGATGAACAACATCATCCTTTCCACGACCGGTTCGGCAAAGGCGCTGGAAAAGGTTCTCCCCGAGATACAGAGGGTCGGCTTCATGGCAGATTCGGTCCGCATCCCGACCAATACGGTATCCCTTATCATCCTCAACATGACCTTCCATACCCCGCTGGATGATGCGGGCGAGCCGGTGATAACGCACCTTCTGCTCAACGATATCTATCGGAAAGCCGCTGAAGGGAGCCAGAAAGGGCTGCTCGTCTACACCGACCGGCAGAACGTCTCCTCCGACCTGATCGGGGTGCCTGCCGCGGTCGTCATCGAAGGGCATGAAAGCCACACCCGCACCGGCTTCATCAACCTGCCGCCGGAAACCCTGGCAAGCCTCGGCCTTCCCTCGGACGCCGAGGTGCAGATTCCCGTCACCCACGCGAAACTGTTCGGCTGGTACGACAATGAATACGGAAGCTACGTCAACTGCCTCGGTGAATTGACAAACTATCTCGCCAAGAACATGGGATAGGCCGCGAGTCGGAATACAGACCACGCAAAAAGGCCTTGCGGTTCAGCCGCAAGGCCTTTTTCTCTTTTGCTTGCGAAGCGTCAGGTACCACCCCTACCCCGCCTGCACCTCGATCCTCCGCGGCTTTGCCGCCTCAGCCTTGAAAAGACGCAGGGTCAGGACACCGTTTGCGTACTCCGCGACGGTCTTGTCCTGATCGATGACCTCAGGAAGCTGAAACTGCCGGTAGTAATTCATCAACTCGAACTCCCGATAGATGTCGTTTCGGCGCGATTCCATGCTTGCCCTTCCCTGGATCGTCAGGATCCCCTTGTCGATGCCGATCTCAAGACCCTCCTTTCCCACACCGGGGAGATCCGCGGTAATGGTGAGCCCTGCTTCCGTTTCAACGATATCCACCGCGGGCCGCAGGTACCGTTCCGTGGAACGGGTGTCCTCCCGTCTCTCGGGAGCGCGGTTTTCGACGGAATTGGTTATGCTCTTGTCAGCCATGATCTGATTCCTCCTCTCGAAATTTCGATATTTCGCGGCCGGCGTATTCACATCAGGATACACTGACCGATATTTTCTTCGGCTTCGCCGCTTCCGCCTTGGGCAGTGTGACGGTGAGCACACCGTCCCGGCACTGGGCGGAGACCTTGCCGCCGTCGATTTCCGCGGGCAGTTCTATGGTCCTGCTGAATCTGCCTGCACCCCGTTCGTTCCGGTGCCAGACGTGCGCCTTTTCCGTCTCCACTCCCTTTCGTTCTCCCGCAAGTGTCAGAGTATTCCGCAGTACCGAGATCTCAATTCCCTTCGGGTCAACTCCCGGCAAAAGCGCCTCCACGTACACGACGGCCTCATCCTCTCCGATATTCATCAGGGGAAACCGCCGGGCGCCTCCGGTCAGAAACTGGGGAGTCAGAGCCCTTCCCAGACCGACACCCCGAAAGGCCTCGTCTATCTCCCTCCTCAGACTGTCTAACTCCCTGAACATATCCCAGTTTGCCATGATATCCGCCTCCTTTTTCGAGTATCTTCTGCTTTCGCTGGAAAGATAAGAACGATTTTCACGGAGTCAAGGGCCGGGGATTGTGACAACCTGTTCCGCTATGGCGCAGGAATAAAGTGTATTGACAATACCCGTATCACTGATACGATGTTCGCTGCCTGAAATACCGCCTTTTTGTATACTCATTTCACGAGCAGGAGGGACAAACGGAATGGTTCGAAACAGATGGTTGTCGTTGGCAGGAAGAATGATGGTCGTGTGTTTCATTCTCCTGGGATCTGCCGCAGTCAACTCTCGGGCTGAAGCGGACATCCTGAAGCTGGATAAAACCTCGTTCCGTCCCGGAGAGGAAATTCAGGTCCGGTTCAGGGCCTCGCAGCAGTATCCCCCCAATGCCTGGGTGGGAATCATTCCCAGCAGGGTCCGCCACGGCAGCGAGGCGGAAAACGACAAATATGACATTTCCTATCAGTATCTCAACAAGAGAACCGGGGGAACCTTGTTGTTTCGAGCTCCGGACAGGACGGGATCCTACGATGTCCGGATGCACGATACGGACAACAACGGCAGGGAAACCTATTCCGTTTCGTTTCAGGTCACATCGTACGGCGACAAACCTTCCGGACACGATCAGGACCTCTCCCGTCCCGGAATGGCGTTGCTGGACAGCAAATCCTTAAGACCCGGGGAACCTGTCCGCGTACGCTTCAAAACGCCCTCTGACTGGCCCCAGGACGCATGGATCGGCATCATCCCTTCAACCGTCCCCCACGGCAGCGAAGCGGAAAACGATCGGTATGACATTTCCTATCAGTATCTGAAAGGTCGTACAGACGGTGTATTGACATTCATCGCGCCGCGGAGACCCGGCATCTACGATCTCAGAATGCATGATACGGACGCGAACGGCAGGGAGATCAAGCATGTTACCTTCAAGGTGATTCCATAGCCGTTCCGCTTTTCCCGGGCATGAATGTCGGGCAAGGGAAGAAGAAGAGACTTCATTTCTCAGAAACTCACCCTTGCGCAGGCTACCATACACCTTCCTGAGAGAGCCCCATGCATCGCGCGCCGCGGCATGCGGCTCCGCGCATGAACTTCTCATCAGCCCGGCAATAAACGCGGCACACAAAGCGACCGGTTACCCGCACGGGAACCGGTCGCGCATTTCCGAGCACACCATTCGGAGAGAGGAGAATCCTCTTTCATGATTGACATTTCTCTTGCCGACTCGATAACCCGGGTGGATCCTGAAGAATGGGACGAACTGGCGACAGGGCATGTTACGGCAAGTCACGACTGGCTGCGACTGGTGGAGGAAACCGCGCTGGAGCAGCGAACGTGCCGTTTGGTGCTTGCGAGGGAAGATTCCAGGCTCCGGGCCGCTATCTTCTTCTGGGAGCATCGGACCACCGATAGCCGACACGCCGTGGATTATATGCTGTTCGGCAGCTTTGCCCCATTGGCGGCGATTCTCGGGCTGACGATACATCCGTCTTTCGTGGCCCGCGAAGTTTCCGGCCATCGCCAGGCGGTCCTTTTCAGGGGAGGGCTGTCCGGGGAAGATCGACGCCGCCTGATGTCGCGTATGCTGGACTTTTTCGAAGAATACGCCCTCTTGAAAGATAGGACGATCTGCTTCACCGGTATCCCACAGGACGATGCGGAGATGGCCGCGGTGTTCGCATCGCGCGGTTACCTCCGTTCCCCGGAACTACCGGTTTGCTGCCTTGATATTCGATGGCAATCGTTTGCCGAATATCTTCGGTGGCTGCGAAAACGACATCCCCGCACGGAAAAAAACATCCGTCGCGAACTCAGCGGGGCACGGCGCTCCGGCATCACCATACAGCGCATGGATGACCCCGCGTCCGACAGCGGCCGTCTCCATGCCCTGGCGGACGCCCACTACCGTCGGCTTAACGGCCGGCCGTTCCCCTTTCAACCGCTGTTCTTCGAACTGCTGAAGGAACGAATGGGCAACAGGGCCGTCGTCTCTACCGCCGTAAAAGACGGGCATAGTATCGGTGTACAGGTAAGGATCTCCACCGACGGCCATGCCACCGTGCCCATCATCGGGATTGATACGGAACACGCGCGCAAGGATGCCCTGTACTTCAACCTGGGATACAACTCCACGATTGAAGCCGCCATTGAGGAAGGTCTCCGGCAGATACGCCTCGGCAGACTCGTGTACGATACCAAGATCAGGCGCGGCTGCCGCCTGTCGCTGTCGAACCTGTACCTTCGACCCGGAAACACCTTCCGCCGGGCACTGATGAGGCCTCTCATGATGGCGCGAACCTGGAGGATGCATCGGATGCTGCGTTCCATCATTGAGCATGCGGCGGCAGGGACTGAATGCCCGGACGACGACGGGTCGCGACGGCCATGACCCGGAAACGGATCCTGATACCCGGCGTCTCCTCAGATGCCGGATTGGGGATGATCCGCCAGCTCGCGGAATCCGGATATGAGGTGATGGGCGCGGACTGGCAAAGGTTGCCCCTCGGGCTCCACTCACGCTACCTCGGCGACGTGCACCTCCTGCCGAAACTGACGGATAGCGGGTTCGGGAAATGTCTCGTGAACCTGGTTCGGGCCGCGCGCCCCCATGCCTTTGTCCCACTCGGCACGACTACCGTTGCAATCGCATGCCGGGAAGCGATGCTTCTGAAGAACTATACATCATTTGCAATTCCGGACTACGACGCCTACATGGCGGCCTTCGACAAAACCCTGTGCACCGGCGAATGCCGGGAACTGGGCATCCCCTGCCCCGCCACCTACTCCCCGGAAGAAGCCGTCGACATCCTGAAAGAAGGACGGGAAGGGACGACCCTCGTGGTGAAACCGGGCACGGATGCGGGAATGGCCTCGGGCGTGGAATACGTACGCCATGCCGACCGGCTGCGGGAAAGCGTCTCGTCCTGCATGAACCGATACGGAAGCGTCACCGTCCAGGAGTATGTCCCGGGTGACGCAGTGCACATGCATACGGCGGCGCTCCTCTTTGACCGGCAGAGCGAACTTATCGCCGCGTTCACAACGCAGAAACTGCGGCAATGGCCGACCACCGGCGGAGTCACGGCACTGAGCAGAAGCACGGACGCATACCACCTGGTGGAACAGGTACTGCCCTTCTTCCGGAAGTGGCAATGGAAAGGAGCGGCCGAGGTCGAATTCAAGTATGACGCTCGAGACGGCAGGTACAAGGTTATCGAGATAAACCCCAGGTTTCCCGCCTATCTCCGTTTTGCCATGTGCTGCGGGTTGCCGTTGGCGAGACTTTCAGCGGAAATTGCTCTGGCAGACGCACGGATTGCGCCCTTACAGTATCCATCCTACGCCGTCGGAATAAAATTCGTGAACCCGGGACTTTTTCTGCGCACGACCATTGAGGAGATGAGGGGTTCTTCGTGTCGGTTGTCAACACTGGGTACGTCGATGAGGGATCTTTCCGGAACGGGACAGGCTTTCATGGGAATGCTCAATGACCCCCTGCCGGTTCTGGGAAGGCTGCTGCTCGACCTGCAAAACCTGCGGAAACATTCCCGGCGCGGCTCAGGATAAGCACCGCTCTGAAATACGTGCGTTCCGTGACCCGACGCAGTATGGGTGGACTGGACCGTGAAATGCACGCGAAGAAAGAAGTCCTTCGTTACCGCTTGCGCAGATAGCGGAGAAACTCCTCTTGCGAAAGCTCCTTCTTGCGGACGAGACATTCAATCTGGTGGCCCATTGCGGTCCGTTCCCCTTCTTTCATGGACTCCTTTATAAGGATAAAGAAAGGTATGTTCCGTGTCTGCGGGTAGAGACGAAATCGATCCATCAGCTCGAAGGCCGACATATCGGGCAGCATGAGAGTGGAGAACGCCAGATAACGGGGCTCGGTTGTCGCCAGGGCAATCCCTTCCTTGCCCGTGTATGCTTTTATCACCTGGAAGCCGAGGGATTCGATCGCCTTTGCCACCTGCTCCTCTCCGTTACGTGAAATGACGATGGCCTGCAGGTCCCACACCTCGGCCTCCTCTGTCAAGCCGAGGACCACTATCCTTTTCTTCAGGTAGTCCGTATCGATGGGGAGGGTGAAGAACCCCGCGGCCGGGAAGACCCCTCCGATTTTCCCCTCCAGGCTGAGAAACAGGGGAAGGACGGGAATGTCCCGAGTCTGGGGATTTCGCTTGAGTTCAAGGAAGATTTCCCATCCGTCCGTGGAATAGGGCGAAAGATCCAGAAGGATGCCCAACGGTCGTCCTTCGGACAGCTCGTCGAGGCGTGCCGTTCTCGCCCGGTATCCACCGGCGGCAAGGTAGCCGCAGACAATCTTCCCACGGTCATCACATCCATTCAGCCCAAGAATCCACAACTCCCGCTCAAGACTTTTCTCGGCCATGCATGGTCCCCGCTTCCCTGAGTGATGTGCTCGGTTCTCTCCCTTCAACGGTTGACTACCGCTGTAGCAAGGAATAAGCCTTAGATTCGGCAGGTGGAGTCATCCTTCGTTCACTCCGGTCGACTCCACCTGCCGTTTTCAGGATAAGAACTCTGCAATGATGCGGCAATCGTTTTTACATACCACATTTCAGACAGCCGGCAAAGATTTCTTTCACCCCGTCGGATTGATTTCCCAAGGAAAAAAACCTTGAATTTCAGAGAAAGAATTGGCATAGTATCCGCATTAAGGCGGGCTTTAGCCCGTCTTTTTCTTTTATCCCCGCCGGAAGCTCAGTGACTTTCAAACCGGACTTCTCACCCGGCGGCGGTGGAGGGAACCACTCAACCAACAGGAGTCGAAAAAATGCAGGAAAAGATTCGCAATATTGCCATTATCGCCCACGTCGATCACGGCAAGACCACACTCGTGGATGCCATGCTGAAACAATCGGGCGTTTTCCGGAATAACGAAGCCATTACCGAGCGGGTGATGGATTCCAATGATCTGGAAAAAGAACGCGGGATCACCATCCTGGCGAAAAACCTCTCCATCCGCCACGGCGGGTACAAGATCAACATCGTCGACACACCGGGTCATGCCGACTTCGGCGGCGAGGTGGAACGGGTACTGAAAATGGTGGACTCGGTCCTTCTGCTGGTGGATGCGCTTGACGGCCCCATGCCCCAGACCCGGTTCGTGCTCAAGAAGTCCCTTGATCTGGGCCTGCGCCCCATCGTGGTCATCAACAAGATCGATCGTCCCGGAGCGCGGCCCGCCGAGGTCGTGAACATGGTTTTCGACCTGTTCTGCGAGCTCCAGGCAAGCGACGAGCAACTGGACTTCGCCATCGTCTATACCAGCGCCAAGATGGGGTACGCAAAGCTGGACATGGGAGACGATTCCGACTCCATGGAACCTCTTTTCCAGACGGTCATCAATAACGTATCCCCTCCTGAAGGGGACCCCTCGGCTCCGTTCCAGATGCTGATTACGAACATCGACTATAACGACTATATCGGCCGCATCGCCACCGGCAAGATCTTCAACGGCAGGGTGGCGGCCGGCGAATCCATAGCGCTGATCAGGCGTGGCGGCGAAATCCGCAAGGGCCGCATATCAAAGCTTATCGGCTACGAAGGTCTGCAGCAGATCGAGATAGAAGAGGCATTCACCGGAGATATCGTTACCATCGCCGGTTTCGACGAGGTGGGAATCGGAGAAACCCTGGCGAGCGCGGATGACCCACGTTCACTGCCCTACGTCTCCATCGACGAACCCACCATTGCCATGAACTTCATCGTCAACAGCTCTCCGTTCGCCGGCAGGGAGGGCAAAATGGTGACGTCGCGCACGATCCGGGAGCGACTGGAAAAGGAACTCCGCACCAATGTCTCACTCCGTGTCGAAGACACGGACAATCCGGACACCTTTCTGGTATCGGGACGCGGCGAGTTGCATCTGTCGATACTCATTGAAAACATGCGCCGGGAAGGATTCGAGATGGCGGTCTCCAAACCGGAGGTGATCCTGCGCGAAATCGACGGCAAACGCCAGGAGCCCATGGAGTATCTGGTAATAGATGTGCCGTGCGAGTATCAGGGAACCGTTATTGAAAAAATGGGACCGCGAAAGGGAGAAATGGTCGCCATGCATCAACTCGGCGATGTTGTCCGGCTTGAGTTCATCATCCCCGCGCGCGGCATCATCGGACTGCGCGGCGAGCTTCTCACCGAAACCCGCGGCACAGGCGTGGTTACCCATACCTTCCACGGATATGCGCCATACAAAGGTGATATCCCCGGACGCAAAAACGGGGTCCTCATCGCCATGGAGCAGGGGGAAACCACCGCCTATGCCCTTGACGCCCTCCAACCCCGGGGAGTGCTGTTCATCGGACCGGGCGTCGAGGTATACGGCGGGATGATTATCGGCCAGCACGCCAAGGACAATGATCTGGACGTCAATCCCTGTAAAGGGAAAAAACTGACCAATATCAGGGCATCCGGGTCCGACGATGCGGTAAAGCTGTCACCGCCGCGCATCCTGACCCTTGAGCAGGCGCTTGAGTTCATTGATGAAGACGAACTGGTTGAGGTTACCCCCTCTTCAATACGGCTCCGGAAAAAGGAACTCGACCCGACAAAGAGGAAGCGTATCGGCAGGTAGGACCGTCGTTCGTCGTTCGACGTTCGTCTTTCGACGCACGACGACCTTCCCGCAACTATGCATTGACAAATCGTTTCTTTTTCTCTACTAAACAAGTTGCAAATTCGGTTTTTTCCGCACCATGCCGACCAAGGAGCCCTTATGTACCGAAGAGCCGCATTCGCTCTCTGTATCCTTGCCTTTTCCGCATCCTGCGCCAGCGACAACGGGATCAAGATCCCGCCGGAAACCAACTACCAGCGCGGGGAAAAGCTGTACGCCAAGAAGAAGTATGAGAAAGCGGCGGAAACGTGGCGCAAGGTGAAGGAAAGCAATACCACCCCGCTCCTTAAGACGGTGGCGGAGCTCCGTATAGCCGACGCGCTTTTCCAGGATGAAAACTACATCGAGGCAGCCGCCGAATACGAGAATTTCCGGAAACTCCATCCGAAAAATCCCAAGGCGCCCTATGCGTTGTACATGCTCGGCGTAAGCAACTACAACCAGGTGGAAAAGATCGATGTGGACCAGACTCCCGTCAAGAATGCAGTGACCGTTTTCGAGTCCTTCCTCCAGGAGTACCCGAACACCGAAATGGCGAAAAAGGCACGTGAAAAGCTGGCGGAATGCAGGGCAAAGCAGGCTGCCCACGAGATCTACGTGGGAAGGTTTTACTATAGGACCGATAAATACGGAGCCGCCATCGGACGTTTTTCCGATTCCCTGGAAAAGTATCCCGCGACGCCCGTCAATGACGAGGCCCTGTTTCTTCTCGGAGACTCGTACCTGCGCACGGGAGAAAAGGAAAAGGCCCGCGAGGCAATGGCGCGCCTCGTCAAGGAGTACCCGCAAAGCCGTTTCACGGAAAAGGCGAAGAAGATTCTGGAGAGAAAATCCTGAGGATCGATTGAACATGAAAACGGAAGTTTGAGTCGTCCGGAGTAAACGAAGGATGACTTCAACTTCCGAATCCAGGTTGAAAGAACGCCGGAAGAGCCCGAAGGATCTTCCGGCGTTTTTCTTTCAGGGAAGGTTCTACTGGATGGCTGGTTTCATCAGGGCTCCCTTGACGGGAATCCGGTAGGAGCCGGGACTTGCCTCGTACTTGGCAAGGAGCAGGAAAACGAGCTTCTGTCGTTCCAGGAAATCCGGTTTGGGCATCAGTTCCAGGGTGAGATCGAGGGGAGCGCTCGCCAGGGGGCCGGCAACCGGCACCGTTCCGCTTAGTCTGGAATAGATTCCATCACCCTGGAAGGTCAGGCTCTCCAGCCTTCCTCTTCCGCCGGTCACACGGAACATCCCCCGGATGGTCGAGTAGGATGCATCCGGCAAGGGAATCTCACCGATTTTTATCGCGCTCAGTTCGGCCCTTTTCACATCAAGCTTCATCTCTCCTTGTCTCTGGACGCCCTGCCCTTTGAAAGATCCGTCAAGAAAGAGTCCACCTTTTACATTCGCGCCGGTTGCCGTCGGGAAGAACGGGATGTCCTCCAACCGGACACCCGCGCCATGAAAGGCCAGGTTTCCGTTTCGCGGCTGATACCGCGCTTCCACTTCCCCTCGTCCGATGCGCGCCCGGAAGTCCAGGACGACCCGACCGATACACAGGGGTAACACCTTGATGCTCGCGGAGGCTTCATCCAGTTTCAGGAGCGTACCGCGTTCATCGGAAATCAGCACATTCCGTGCGGAAACCCCGAGAGGAAGGGACTTCCGGAATTCCGCGGCACGAAGGACGTACCCCTTCTCTTCCAGACCGCGGACAAGAGCCCCTTTTATCTCCCCCACGGGGACAAACAGGATGATCAAAACGGCTAACAGCAGGATGGCGCCACAGACGCCGCAGAGTGCTCGAAAAGTCTCGATTTTTTTCACTTTTGACCCTGTGGCGCCGCTTTCAGGATGGCGAAGGTAAGGGTAACGTCAAGACGCGAAGGGTCGTCGAAGCGGGTCTTCATATTTGCCTTCTTCACCAGAACCGGCCGCCCCCCCTTTTCCAGCCGGTACAGGAGATTGACAGCTTCATTGGCGGAAAGCCCCTCTATCTTCACCTCGGCGGCGTCTTCCACAAAACCGCCCCGCTCTTCGCCTTTCAGGGGAGTAATTCTGCTCGACTTTCCTTTTATGCCGATTTCTTCGATTATCTTTGCCGGAGAATCATCGGAGCGGGTCGATGCCAGGCGTCCGGCAAATTGCTGGGATGTCATTTTCGCCGAGAGGTACCGATGCTTGAGAGCCATCATCTCCACCAAGTCGGCCTCGCGGCTCTTGCGCTTCTTCTCCAACCCGGAGATCCGCTCGTTGGCCGCGGTGAACAGGATAAGGAAGAGCAGCACGAGCGATATCCCGACCCCCCACCTGATGCGGGTTCGATGATCCATGTACCCGTACTGTTCCTTCAGAAAGTCCAAAAATTTCATTTCGCTCCCTCCCGCAACGTTCCCCGGAATGAGAAGGAAACGCTTCCATCCGGCCGCGACTTCACCTCGCTCAGGCTTGAGGAGCTGAACAGCGCTGAAAGTCGCGACTTGAAATCATTCGCCGCCTGAAACGAGCGGGCGTCGCCCTTGAGGGTGACCTGGCCGTCCCCGATCTCCAATTCGTACACCGTGGAGACAGCGTCGCCCTTTGCCGATGCAATTCCGCTCATGACCGGCAGGGTTTCCTGGCCGACGGCGCCGCCCCCGAGACGCCGGATCTCCGATTTGAGTTCGGAGACTTCATCAACCGCCTTCTTCCGTGAGGGGAACACTTCGCGGTAGATCTTGCCGATGGATGTATTGACGGAGGAAAGGTCTCTTTTGACGAAATAGTAGCGCAGACCGGTCTCGGACACGAGCAGGGCAAGGAACAGTCCGGCAAGGATCGCGGTAAGCCGGAGCTTTCTCTTCATCAGGTCGCGGCCGGCGGTATAGGCAAGCCTGCCATGCCGGAAATTGAGCGGTTCGCCCCGCAGAGACGCGGTTGCCAGCGCCCACGCGCCGGCATGGTCAAGAGCCGTGCTTTCACCCGGGAAGGAAGAGGCCGGAGAGCCTGACACGGGAAGGGGCGCAAAAGAAACGGTTGAGGTTTGCCCGCGCGCGGAAAACGATGATCCGTTCTTCACCGCGGCGCCGTGGAGAAAAACCCGTTCCACGCGAACACCCTTGCCTACTTCCAGAAGAGCAAGGGTCCTGGTGATCTCGTCTGCCGCGCTTGCTCCATCGAGAGAACGGAACAGCACCGGTTTTCCATCCGAATAGACGGCAAGGGAGCGGCCGTCGCAAAGGGCGACAGCGCCCTCCGCGAAGGTTGCCGGAATCAGGAGATCCCAGGCAAACAGCGAAGACCCCACAATCTGTGGTTCCAGCCCCGCATCTTTCAGCTCCTGAATCTTCGCTTCCAGCGCCGCCTCAACGGCCCATACCGCCGTCACTTTCCCCTCGGATCCGGGAATGGCGTCAAAGACAAGACCCTCCGTATCCAGGGCAATTTCCCCCTTCAATTCAAGGGGAAGCACCTCCCGCTGCTTTCGGCGATCGGGTATGGGAAGTTCCAGTTCACGGTGAAAAAGCGTCTCGGGGTCAAGAGAGAGAAGCACCTTATCTTCCGGACCGACGGTCGCGGCCAGTTCGGCCAGGACGTGGGCAAAGGACTCCGGGCTTTCGTGGGGACGGCAGTCGGCGCCGCGAAATACAAGCGCTCCGCTTCGTTTTTGAAACCTTGCGAAACCGATGGTATGTTTGCCGGCTTCAACAATCAGGATGTCCATTATAATTCTCTCCAGTACAGAAGCGTTGGCTGTGCATCGTCGACACGGACGACCGCCTCGACGATACGCACGGTATCCCGGACCTGAGCGCGGGACTGGACGCGGAAGATCGTTCCCTTGACAACGAGCTTTCCCTGCAAGGCAATTCCGACGGTCTCCAGACCCGCGATCCCGGTAATCTCGGAGGGATCGCTGAAGGGGGTAGTGCTCCGACGGTCGACGATGCGCGCCGCGAGATCGGGGCTCATCTGCGGGTCAAGAACGGCGAGCAGTTCCGCGGGAGCGGTATTGATGTTGATCTTGGAACCGGTTCCGACCGCGGAATCCCCGTATATCGTCACATAGGGAAAGAGTTTCGTCAGGACAGTCTCGTCAAACCCCGCCGTCATCCGCAATTCCTCATACGTGGAGATCCTGGCATTCCCGGCCTCGTACGGTGTCGGAAGCCCTTTGTAGTATGCAGACTCGGCGCCCCGCGGCTGCGGGATATCGTTTGTGTCGACCCAGTCCACGAGCTTGTCCGCCAAGTCGGCGGAGAGCTGAAGCTTGGCCAGGAGTCGCACGACGACATCGTAATACGCCTCATTCACCGTGCCGTTCGGAAAGACGACGGAATTCAGATCCAGCTTGCCGCTTTCCTCCCGAATAGTAACCGTAAGCGTTCCCCGTTCGTCATCAAGCTTCTGGGGAGTAGCCCACGGGTCGAGTAGCGAAGTATATGCCTTGGAAGCCAGGGAAGAATGCAGCAGCTTGATGGCAACGTCGGCCCCGGACGCAGCCGCAAGGCTCGCCTGCTGGGCATCGGCATAGCTCTGGCGCAGCGAGGTCTCGACAAAGACCTCGTTGATGAACTCGCTGGTAACCGCGACCAGCAGCGCCGTCACGATAAGGGTAATGATGAGGGCGAAACCCTTTTCTCCCTTCACACCCCCCCCATACGCGGCACGACCACCGCAGTAAACGGCGTAGGCTTTTCACGTCCCGGCAGCGACAATGTAATCCGCACCGCCTTCGGCAGCTTCCCGTTCAGCTTCGTATCCCAACTCCTGACCCAGGACGTGCCGTCGTAACACTCCACGAGAAACCCTTCGATGGGGCCGGTAAGGGGATAGGAAACGGGTTTGACGTCAAGAAACAGGTCCCGCGTCCGGCGGGCAAGGATGATCGCATTTCCTTCTTTTTCCACGGTCTCGTACCGGCTTTCCATTACATCCGACGAAGGTACGGAGCCGTGGCGCGGAACGGTGAAGGCCGTAAAATCAAGTGTGGAAGCCGGCTTGCCGAACACGTCCCTGTCCTCCACCACGAATCGGAGCCGCAGATTGTCCTTATCGAAATAGGCGGCGGACAGTTCCCTCCGTAGCAGATCCAGGGTAACGCGCGTGTCGCGGAGCACCTCGGCCCGCTCACGAGTCGTATCGCTCCCCCGCAGTACGGAAAAAAAGGTCCCGTAGAGCGCACCGCTCAACAACACCAGCAGGACGAGGGCGATGAGCAGTTCTATGAGCGTAAAACCTTGCCGGCCGCCGATGATCGCACGGCCGCCCTTATTTCTTCTGAACCACATAAGACTCAAGGGAAAGGGTTCTCCTCTCGGCGCCCCATTTTACCGTTACCGTCAACTGTCTGAAGCCGGGCACGGGTGACGCCGTTACCTCAGCCTTCCAGGAGTACTCCGGCCACTCCGGAGCAAAAGTGCCTTCTTTGGTGGACGACTTTTCCATCGTAGTGAGGAGATCAAAATCCTCAATCTTGGCCCGGGCCAGCAGGAGAGCAACGGTCTCCTCCCTGTCGCGGGATGCCACGGACAGATGATAATTCACCGAGGAGATCACGGTAAGGACAACGCCGGACATGATGGCAAGCGCCACCATTACCTCCAGAAGGGTGAAGCCTCTCACTGGCCTTCCTCCTTCTCTTCGAGGGAGAAATCCCTTGCCCCATCGCCGTCGGAAAGCGTACCTTCCTGGTACCCTTCCAATACCTCCACCCGGCCGCTTCCGGGATAGAGGGCCACCGTAAAGAAACGCGATCCTGCCTGGGACTTCAGGTGAAACAGGAGGAACTCGTCGGCGCCGAGGGGACTGAAATCAATGGCGGCCTCCCCTTCGGAAATCTTCCCGAGACGGGAAGTGGTGATGTCGGCGAACTCGACACCCTCCCGCAGCGCCAGTTTCATAAGGGCCGGATCGGTAACCGCCACCTCTTCGTCTTCGGGCAGGACCCGCATGACCTCCATTGCGCCGTCGAGGATCCTGATGCGGAGACGATAGTACATTTTCGTGGAGATGGCATGATTCTGAAGATAGCGGAGCGTCCCGGCAAAGGTTCGCGCCGTGGTACCAAGGTCCCTTTCCTGGGCAAACGGCAGGCGTGGCACGACCAGCAGCGCAACCAGACCGAGGATAAAGATGACCACCGTCAACTCGATAAGAGTAAAGCCCGCGCTACGGAAATTCCGCGCCTTTACCGGGCGTTGAGCCCACTTTCCATTCTTTGTCTCGGTCGAATCTTGACGGGCTCCCGACACTCGTTCCAACTCCTCCGGCGGCATGCTCCCTTTTTAGTGTCCATCCGTAAACTCCGGATGTGACACTATTGGTTTTCAATTCGGAAGCGAGTAATTTTTCGGCCTGGCAAGGAAATCGAGGGGTTGCGCGGAGGCGTACATCGGTACGCCGCACAAGCAAGCCCGAAGATTGACACCGCCAGGGCGGAAAAGGACCGTTTCCGGATGGAAACTATTTAAGGTTCCAGCTCTCGATATCCGCCGCTTTCTTGCCTTCCCCACCCCTGACACCGTCCGGGCCCACGGATGAAAGGTCAAAGTCACCGTGCTCGCCGGGCGAAAGGTAGACATAGTCGTTCCCCCACGGGTCCTTGGGTACCTCCTTGCTTTCCAGGTAGCCCCCCTCGCGGTAGTTCTTCGGCAGCACCCCGGCCGCCGGCTGTGTGACCAGGGCCTGGAGCCCCTGTTCCGTGCTGGGGTAGGAGCCGTTATCAAGCTTGTACAGCTTCAGGGCCGTCTCCAGGTTCTTGATCTGCACCTTTGCATCGGCAATCTTGGCATCGTCCGTCTGCCCGATTATTTTCGGGCCGACCAGAACCGCCAGCATCCCGAGGATGACGATGACAACCATTATCTCAATAAGGGTAAAGCCCGCGTTGTTTCTGATACGTGTTTTCATGAATGACCTCCGTGTTTCCATGCGTTTGCACATTTTCCAATCCCCCCTCACCCCGGCCCCCTCTCCCGGAGGGCGAGGGGAAAAATCTACCCTCTCACCGTGGGAGAGGGTGGCCGACGGCCGGGTGAGGGCACGCGTTTATTCCCTTCCATCCGGAGCTTCCGTACGGAAGCTATTTTATCAATTGATTCAACTGGAAGATAGGCAGGAGAACGGCGATGACCATGGTCCCGACGACAAGTCCCATTGCCAGGACAAGCAAGGGTTCCAGCAGAGACATGACCCGTGCAACCGCTGCGACGAATTCCTTCTCGAAAGCCGCTCCGGCCTTGGACAACATCGCCTCCAGCGTGCCGCCTCGCTCGCCTACCGCCACCATGTGGACGAGGAGAGGGGGAAAGAGCGTCTCGTCCCGAAGCGACGCGGAAAGACTCCCCCCCTCGGCGAGTTCCAGGCGCGCTCCCGCAAGGGCTGTGCGGTATCTGCGATTAACGACCACTTCGCCGGTTATCTCCAGGGCGCGGATGACCGGCACGCCGCTCGACAGAAGCAGGCCCAGTATTCTGGAGAATCGTGAAAGGATCAGCTTGACGGCGAGAGGTCCAACCAACGGAAGCTTGAGAAGCCAGGCGTCACGCTTGAAGCGGAAGGATTCGCGTCTGATGAGCCGTCGATAGAGATACACCAGCCCACCTCCGAGGATGAGAAGCGCCCACCACCCCGATCGGAGCAGGGTGCTGGTCTTTATGAGGAGGACCGTGATAAGCGGAAGCGCCGCCTTGTTTTGCTCGAAAATTACAACGATCTTCGGAATTACGAACGCAAGAAGGAAGAGCATTACCCCGATTCCGACAACCACCATGAGCGACGGATAGGCAAGAGCCGTCGTAACCCTGCTCCTCACCGCCTCCTGGTCCTCCAGGAAATCGGCCAGTCTGTCGAGGATGGTCTCCAGTGCGCCGCTCGCCTCGCCCGCCGCCACCATGCTGACGTAGCTTTCACTGAAAACCGCGGGCTCTTCGGCCAGGGAGCGGGCCAGGTTCGCCCCTTCCGCCAGCCGCGCACGGAGGCGCGCCAGGACTTCCTTCAGCTCTCCCGGCCCCTCCTGTTCATGGAGGGTCGATATGGCCTCGAAGACCGGGACGGAGGACCCGAGCAACGTGGAAAGGCGGCGGGTCATCAGGGAAAGTTCCGGCAGAGTGACGCCTTTTCGGAAATAGCCGCGCAGACCCGCCTTGGAGGCGGAGACCGCCTCGGACAGATCACGGGGGAAGAGCCCTTCTTTTTTAAGGGCCAGCCGCGCCTCCTGCTGCGTTCCCGCCTCGACGGCGCCTGAAACCGCGGTTCCGTCCCTCTTGAATGCGTTATAGCGGAAGGTCGGCATAGTCTTCCTGTGTTACCCGCACAACTTCCTCGATGGTGGTAATCCCGGCCGCGACCTTGTCAAGCCCGTCCTCCCGCAGGGTTTTCATTCCCTTTGAGACGGCATACTCCTTTATCACGCCTGCCGGCGTGTTCTTGATGACCATGGAACAGATTTCAGCGTCAATGAGAAGGAGTTCGTAAATACCGGTACGTCCCATCGTTCCGAGCCCGAAACACGCGTCACACCCTTTCCCTCGGAAGAGTTTCGGAGGAAGGGCAATGCCCGGATATTCGCGATCCGGAACATATTCCTCGCGGCAATGGGGGCAGATCACCCTGACGAGGCGCTGGGCCAGGACCGCGGACAGGGAAGAGGCAACCAGAAACGGTTCTACCCCCATATCTATCAGACGGGTTACCGCGGTCGGAGAGTCGTTGGTATGAAGGGTGGACAACACGAGGTGGCCGGTGAGGCTTGCCTGGATGGCAATCTCCGCGGTCTCGCCGTCGCGGATTTCGCCGACCATGATGATGTCCGGGTCCTGTCGAAGAATGGAGCGCAGGCCGTTCGCAAACGTAAGGTCAATCTTCGGGTTCACCTGAATCTGTCCGATACCCTTCAACTGGTACTCGATGGGATCCTCGATGGTGATGATGTTCTTTTCCGGTGAATTGAGTCGGTTCAACGCTGCATACAGTGTCGTGGACTTGCCGCTGCCTGTCGGTCCGGTCACGAGAATGATGCCGTTGCTGCGACCGAGGAGCTTCTCCATCGTCCTGACCCCTGAGACGGACATGCCCATGTCTTCGAGGGAGATGAGCCCTTTTTTCTTGTCCAGCAGACGCAGAACGACCCGTTCGCCGAAGAAGGTCGGAATAATGGAAACGCGGATGTCCACGTCGCGGCCCGCCACGACGACCCGGATCCGCCCGTCCTGGGGCAGGCGTTTTTCAGCGATGTTCAGGCTCGCCATGATCTTGACGCGGGAGATGATCGCCTCCTGCACGACCTTCGGCGGGGTGAGCATCTTGTACAGAATGCCGTCGATGCGGAACCGTACCTCCACCTCCCGCTCGTAGGGCTCGATGTGGATATCGCTTGCCCGCTCCTTGACCGCCTGGAAGAGGATGGAGTTCAGAAGGCGGATAACGGGCGCCTCGTCGGTCAGGTCCAGCAGGTCACGGGGTTCATTGAGTTCGGTTGCGATAGTGGAGAGGTCCTCCCCTTCCAGCTCTTCCACAACCTCCTGGGCGGATCCGGAAATCCGCGAGTAGAGATGGTTTACCGCCTCCATGGCGGCTTGCGGCGTTGTAACCACCATGTCCACCGGCATGCCGAAGAGCCCCCGGACTTCGTCGAGGGCCGACAGATTCGCGGGATCACCGGTCGCGACGAGCAACCGGCCGTTCTCTTCCCGCAGCGGCAGGAGCAGGTTTGCGCGTGCAAACGCAAGCGGGACGCGACCGAGAAGCGACGTGTCCACGCCGCTGTCGTCTATACGCGATACGAACGGCAGACCGATGCGGGCCGCAAGTGATTCCATGTCCGTTGCCTGGGTCATGGCGTTCCTTTGATCTCCTTGTCGAGATTGATAGGGGCGCCGGCCGGGGCGGGAATGCCGTCCAACGCACTGTCGAGATTAATCTGCCGGTCCACCGCTGTCTCGAATTTCTGCTTCTGCCGGTAGGTAACCGCCGCCAGATCCGCGGCGGTGCGAACGATGCGCGGTGTGAGCAGGATCATGAGGTTCGTCTTGGTTCGATCCGTCGACTTGGTTTTGAACAGGTACCCAAGGAGCGGGATGTCGCCGAGTATCGGAATCTTGTTGACGGTCTCTTCTTCCCGGGTCTGGATGAGTCCGCCTATCACGACGGAATCCGTATCCTTCACAACCACGGAGGTCTTGGCGGAGCGCTTGGTGGTCACCAGGTCTGCCGCCTGACCCTTGTTCTGCTTGACCGCTGAGATCTCCTGGTAGATATCGAGCTTGATGTACTCCCCTTCGGTAATCTGGGGCGTGATCTTCAAGGTAATACCGGTATCCTTTCTTTCGACGGACTGCTGTGACAGGCCGCTGGATGCCAGTGTGGTCGATGCGACGAACGGCACGTTCTCGCCGACGAAGATCTCCGCCTCCTTGTTGTCCGAGGTGAGGATATTCGGATTCGACAGGACGTTTACCGCCCCGTTCTGATCCAGCATCTTGAGTACGCCGGAAAAGTTCACGTTATTGGCAAGGCCGGAGAGTATCTCTATTACCGCCTGCTGCTGGGCGTTGGTGGCGCCGAGGAAATTGAACGGATCGAAGACACCGGCGGCGGCTATAGTGCCATCGGTACCGGCGCCGCCCACGCCCAGCTGTACCCCGATATCGCGCAGCTTGTCGATGGAGACCTCTGCGACAAGGGCCTGCACGAATACCTGGCGTCTGCGCACATCCAGTTTCTTGATCACCTGAAGAAGGTTCTGGTAATCAGCCGGTGAAGCCATGATAACGAGTGAATTGGTCGCCTTGTCCGGGGTAACGCTGATCTTGCTCCCCTCGAAGGAGACCTCCTGGGTCGTGCCGCTTCGTGCGCTCGACGCGGCGGTGGCGGCTGTCATGCTCTTGATCATCCCGTCAAGGACCTTGCCCACATCGGTGGCATCCGCATTCTCCAGGTAGTACACATTTATCTTGCTGCTCGAACTGGGAGGAACCACGTCGACCATGGCGATGATCTTCTTAATCTCCGCCTTGTCCTTGTCACTGCCGAAGATGATAACGGCGTTGAGACGGGTATCCGGCACGAGAAGGCCGCCCACCGTTGTGCTCTGGCCCTGGGCGGTCGGCATCATGGCCTTGCTCGACCGGTCCCTGCCGAAGATCCATTCCCGGACGATGCTCGCCACATTATCGGCTGAGGCGTGATTGAGGAAGACCAGTTCCGCTCCGTCGCGATGCATCTGGCCGTCGAGTGTTTTCACGATTTCCTGTATCTTCTGGACATTCAGGGCTGAATCGACCACCAGGATCATGTTGGCCGGACCGAATGAAGCCACATAGCCGTCCTTCGAGACAATGGGCTGCAGGAAGGTCGCCGCCTCCTGGGAGGGAATCCTGTCCAGAGCGATGACCCGCGCAATGTACCCTTCACTGACAGGTACCCGCTCCGACCCGGAAATAACCTTCACTCCGGCCTGCTTTGCCGCATTGGTGGGGAGAATCTTGTACACGCGTCCTGTCTGGACAACCGTAAACCCCTTCAGATCCAGGACCGAGGTGAAGACGTTGAAGGCCTCGTCAACCGAGAGCTTCGACGGGGAATACATGGATATCTTGCCCTTCACACGATCGTCCAGAATGAAATTTTTTCCGGTAAGGTCGCTGATGAACTTGACCATGGTCGAGATATCGACATCGGTAAAGTTCAGCACGATGCCCTTTCCCGCGGCTGATACGGGCAACGCCGTCAGCAGAAGCAGAGTCACCGCAATCATCGAACGAGCAAAAGTATTCAAGGAAAACCTCCAACGGATTTCAGCGGGCCGAGCCCGAATCTCCGGGCACCGGTCCCGGTGCACTGTATCTTATCGAATATCGTAGTTCAGGGTGAGGGGGCGTCCGTCGCGCATGAGGTCGAGCTTGATGCGGCTCTGACCCTTCAGGGAAACGAACGATTGCATCGCCTTGTCCGGCGAGTCAATGGCAAAATCATTAATCTTCATCAGGGTATCGCCGTTCTTCAGCCCGACCATGCCGAAGATGCCTTGCGGCTTCACTTCCGACAGGTTGAAGCCCTCGACCTTGCCGCCTTTCGCATTGGGCAGCAGTCTGGCGTCGGTCATTGCCTGGCCGATATTATCGAGGGCAGCCGAAAGCGCCCGCTGGTCGACAACATAGCTGCCGCTGCCTGTCTGGCTGGCAAGCGCTCCCATACCGGGGGCACCCGGAGCGCCTTTGCCCGTCTCGCCGGGCACGGCGGTGGGCGCAAGCAGTTTTACCCGCGAACCGCCGCTTTCAATCTCGATCATGTCCTTCTTCACCGCAAGAAGGGGGCCCACGTCGAACACCTTGTCGCCGAGACGGAACACTCGTTCCTCACGGGTGCTGCGACGAAGAACAAGCGCAAAGGTTTCTCGGAAAGAGCCAACGGCGGTGCCCAGCAAGGCAAGGTCGCCGGGAGAGGCCGCGGCCTGTCCCTCTGCCTGCGCAATGGGTGTCAAGGTTCCCTGGGCAGCTTTACCGAAAAGCCCTTTTTCCAGGATGGGTGAAAAAGCAAGGAGGTCGCTTCGAACCACAGGGGCGGACGGTCGACTCTTCTCGGCCGGCGCCGGGGACACTCTGGAAAGCCGGTATGCAATGACATCGGAGGCAATCATGGCAAGAAGGATGACGATGAGGATGGAGATGCCGATATTCAGAGCAGTGATTTTCTTGTCCATGAAAAACCCGATTAGAAACGCGGAAATTTTCGTAACTATAAACAATTATAGATGAGGAGGCAAGGGAAAACCCCGGCGGGTGCGTCCCTGTATTGCATGTGCGGATTGTGACCGGCGACATCCGGCTAACGATCCGGAGACTTTCGACGGAATAACCTTGGAGCATGTAATATTTAAAACCAACCCCCCTCAGTCCCCCCTTCTCAGGGGGGAAGCTTTTAAGCCTCCCCTGAGAAGGGGAGGTTTGGAGGGGTTATACTCGAAAAAAGAAGCGTTACAGAGCACTAAAACAATAATCTGTATCCGTGGCTTCTCGTGGAAACAATAGTGAATTCGCTGTTACGTTGGGTAAAGAGATGTTACGAATTGTAAAGCCGGCAATACTTCAGCAACTCGTTGACATTCATGGGCTTCGCATCGCAAAGCGTCCCTCCCCTTACGTGAGGGGAGGACAGGAGGGGTTACGTTCTTGCTCTTCTTAACTCCCCCCGACCCCCTCTTAGCATAAGAGGGGGAGAATAACTAACCACGTACACCTTTGTCTCAGCCAGACGTATGGGTAGAGATGAGCCCTGTGGGAGAGTGGCGGGGGTGAGGGGGAAAGTGATGTCTTGAATACAGGGTGTTTTAAACATGTGATGAGCAGAGGAAGACCCACACGACCACAACGGAAAAAACCCGCGAAAGCGGGTTTTTTCAATACCAGAGCCGGTTTATCTACTGGGACGTATCAGTTCGGCTTGAGCGGATACTGATATCCGTAGTAGGCATGGAGCATCTCATCCCAGTTGTACTGGTTGATGAACTCAATCCTGCTCCCGGAACCGGTCCCGGAGTCGTAATTGGTGTAGTCCGGGTCATACACGGCGGCATCGGCCACGCTCGAGCGGTCGTTGAACACTATGGACAGACCGTGGGCGTTCGGCCTCTCGGTGCCGTGGTATTCGGCGAGGATCAGCTTGGTGACGGCACTCTCGATTGCTGAATTGCTTCCGTCAAGGATGCGGCTCAGGTCCACCAGGTCTACATATGTAGCCGGAAGGGCGGTATAGTCCAGTTCCTGTACCTGTGCGCGTGCACTCGTGAGCTTGGCAAGGGTTGCCGTGCGCGTGGAGGGTGAAGCCATGAGCGCAAGAAGGCGCTGGGCCAGGTCGTCCACGGCCACGGCGACCGAACCTATCGTAGATGTCCCGTCCGAGGAGTAGAGGGAGCTCAAGGCAAGGGCGGTAATGGCCTGATCCTTGTAACCCGCCGCCTCGTAAAATTTCTTAAAACTGGAAACCATGGCTGTTGAAAACTCCTTCGGGGTCATGCCGGGATCCTTCACCAAACGGCTGAACAAGTCGGTATAGTTCCAACCATAACTGGAAACCAGTTCCTGGGATGCTACGAAGATGTTCGCCACGTTACGGAATTCGTAGGCTGCCTCAAGGACTGCCATCTCGCAGGCGTCAACACCGAAGATATCCAGTTTGATGCCTGCCGACGATTCAGCTTCGGCAAGCGCCGCCGCCACATAATAGTTTGAGAGATAGGAGGAACGGTTTCCATTGTCCACATCGTTGAAGATGGACTTGGTAATCGTGTCCGCGGAGGCGGATTTCCATCCCTGGCCGTGGTCCCAGACGATCAGGGCGTAGTGATCGGCGGGATACGACCGGGCCGACGCAACCACGAAGTCGCGGAGCGTGGAACCGGCGGACATGTCCAGTTCGCCCAGGTCCGCCAAAAGGGTAAGGCTTCCCTTTTCCACCTTGTAGCGCTTGGTGGTTCCGCCCTGGGTGTCGTGCTGCACGATGAAAGTGACGTTCTCCGTTGATCCCACCGCCTCCATTTCCTCCAGATCGATAGTGGACGCGCTGGTGAGATTGTTGTCCCCGTCCAGGTAGACCATCACGGTCCACTTGTTTCCCGTGACGGGAGTGCTCGATTTCGATGATCCGCTTCCACCGCCGCAGGAGGGGGTGAGTGAGAACATTAGCAGGCAGAAAGAAAGAAAGACTTTTCGAAAAAATGAATTTGGCATGAAAAGAATCCTGTCCGTGAGATGCATAGACCTTCCGTGAAGTTTAATGAATGAAGCGGCCTCGATTCCATCTGGTCATCTGTTATTCTTGTTTTTAGTCGGATGCAAGAAAGAGCGGTGGCTAACCACCGCTCTTTCTTGTGTGAATCAGTTAAACAGAAGTTCTTTTTATACGATGCTTCCGATGTTCGGGGGAGATTACCTCCCCCGAATCATCATACTGCTGACCAACTGATTGTTTTTGACAACAAACTACTCGATATCGCCGTTGACAAGAACAGAGTCGGCGGTTGTCCTGATGGCATTGCCGGCCACATCGTGGACGCCACTGACGGTTATGAGTATCGGCATGGAAGCGACGTCGTCTCCACCTACAGTTGCCTCCAGTAAGTAGCCTGCACCGGCGCTGATTGCAAGCTGGTTCGCCAGACCGTTGCCGACGGCAATGGCCTGAGCTTCGTCGGTCTGTGCAGCGGTTTGGCAGAGACCGTTCGCGCCGGAGTTGATGATGACCTGGCCGGCTGTGGCAGAACTGCCAACAGCTATGACCTGGACGTCATCCGGTACAGCCGCAGTGTTAGTCGTATGGTTGGCGACTGACGTTACACATGCGGTGTTCATCAGACCGTTGCCAAAGGCGATACCATGGGTTGCGTCATGCGTGCCAGGAGTGGACTCGAGGCGGCCGTTCGGGCCGGTAAGGAGCGTACCACCCTGGAAGTTCTGCATGTCGTCGCTCAGATTGACGGTTGCCCATTGGGTGAACTCGTTGTAAACAACGCTGGTGATTGTCGGAGCATCACCGGTAAAGGCAGCTGAATTAAGCGTCCAGTTTGCTACATTCTGAACCTCGGATTTCACCATCGGCTCACTGAATCTTACGTTGAAGTAGTTGTCGCCAGCCATGATTCGCGCATAGACGTCACTGTCGACAATGCTCGGCGCGACCGTGTCGGAAGCGGTCACCACGTTGCTGGCCGGACCTTCCAGACCGTCCGCGTCAACCCCGACCACGAAGCAGGTGTAGGTAAGTTTTACGGAGTAGTTCTCAACGAAACCAGGGAAGTTCGGATAGGTGTACGCCGTTGAGGTAATCGGATCAGGGTTGATTTTGTACGTCGGATGTACGTTTACAGTGGTACCCCATACCTGGTTCTGTGCGCAGTAGAGGTTGTAGTACTTGGCGCCAGGCGTTTCGTTCCAGCTGAACTGCGGGGCATCATCGTAGTCGTACGGCTCATTGACCAACTGCAGCACCGGAGTACCGGCAGCGGCAGCGCCGTAGGTGGTGAAGTGAACCTGCTTGACGAGTTTTACGCCCGCAAGGCCGTCTACAATTTGAGCATGCTCGTCTTCGTCATAGATGATAGGCAACGGATCGCACGGATCGTCGGTGTACGCGATAGGACCTTTGGCGAGTGAATTGCCGGCCTTGTCTTTCAGCTTCTCAACTGCGCCCTCGGCCAGAGACACGGAGTATACGCTTGCCTTGCCCACGACCGGGATGTTGACGGTCAGGGTGGTCATGTCGCTGTTCCAGGACAGGGTATGGGCGATGTTGCCGGTCTTGTTGAAGTTGGCCTTGTTGCCTTCGTACATGACATAGACGTCATGGTACAGGCCGCCCAGGTCGGAAGCGGTCAGGCCCTTGCCGGTATTGTGGACCGTGTCCTGGATGGGCTCGCTGAAGGTGAAGGATACATTAATCCCGCCAGTAACATCCGGGTTAATGTCTTCCCAGTTGGACGGAGTTACGTTGGTGATGAACGGGCACATCACGTCGGTTGAACCGACAATGACGGGGTCGCCGTCCTGTACGCCGAACCAGGTTGTGCCTTCGCACTTGGTTCTCTTGGTTTCGTAACCGATCTTGGTCGGAACGTCGGTGTCGGTGTCGATTACTTCAACCACGTACCACTGTGCTGCTTCCAGGCCGGTGAACTCGAAACGGCCTTCGATGTTGTTGATGGTCTTTGTCACGGTCTGCTTGATCAGGTGACCGTCGGCGCCGGTGGCGGAGTTGCCGTTCCAGTGGCTGCCGAGGGAGTACAGCTTCACGGTGTAGCCGTTGGGAACCGGTTTCAGGTTCTTGGTAACCGCGATGCCGCTGATGGAAGTGGTCAGCTGGCCGACGTAGAAGTCATAGTCGCCGTTGCCGAGACCCACAACCGGGGTGTCATGGTTGGTTGCCGAGGTGGTGCCCAGGTTGAGGCTGGACTCTTCCAGGGAGGAGAACTTGACTTCCACTTCGTCATAGGCGAACTGCGGATAGTTGTTCTTTCCGGTAACCACGTTCTTCGCGTTGCGAAGGTCGATGGTTGCGGAGTAGTTGCCGGAGTAGCCGGAAAGGTTCAGTCCGTTGCCCCCTACGAGGATCTCAGGAGATACGTAGCTCGTGGCGGGGACTTTCTTCATTACGTACTGGCCGGTTTCACTGGTCGTGGCCTTGGCCACGCCGATGTCGATGACTGCGCCTACGATTGGCTCATTGGTGCAGGCGTCTTTCAGGATACCCTGAACGGTGCCGGTCGGCATCAGGGTGTTCGGGTTCGGGCTACCGACGGAATTGGTATTCTCGTCGCCGGTACAACCGAACGTTGCCAGCATTGCTGTAGCCAGCAGGAAATACAAGAATTTCTTCATCTAAGAATTCCTCCTTCGTCTCAAAAAAGTGCGTAGCCGGAATCGACTACATAGAAAACACATGGTTGCCAATCGTAACGACTGGCTGCACGAAAAGTAGATTCACCCCCTTTCATGGTTTTTCTGCAGGAATTGTTCGTGTCCTGTTTTCAGCATCAAACAGTCTGCAAAATCCCGCTTTTCCTGATCCGACCTTGAGGCTGCGTACAGATCGGTTGAGCCCCGGTTTTGACACAAATGCAAACGTATTCTATTTTATTTTGATGTTAATAGCTTCAAAGGATTAAAATGTCAATCTATTTTTTTGCCGCACAGGCTTTATTGATAGGGCTTTCGCGCCGTATCTCTGTAGTCTATCGCAAAAAAAAAGCAGCGCCAGCAAGATTTTTGAAATGAGCGACAAATGTATGTCGGTTTCAGAAAGGCTGTACAGCCGACTGCGCGAACCGGACTCCTTCGCCGCCACTCCCGGAACCAATTATCGGGAACCGATGCGCCTTTGTCATTGGTTGAAATGACAATCAAAAGAGGAAAAGGCGCCGAAAAATGTGCATAAGAACGGCTCGATACTCGTAAATTTTTGTCTTTATTGCAAAAAACGCACCGCACTAAAGAAATCAGGGCGCATGCCGGCGCCTTTCAAAAAAAGAACCGTTTTTGCGGTACTTGAAAGTCATTACTCTAAAATACGGTTTTATTTATTGTAAAACAAACACGGTCATGTGCCATATAATGGTACAGTTGAACTTGTTTTAGGGAAAATAATGCATACTTTTGCGCCGTTAAGTAGCAACCTGTGAGCAAACTATGATCTTTCCCGGAACCATGCTAGCATGAGAAACGTCTTCTTGCTCTGCAACCGAATCCGCTTTCAATCACCGCCAAAACCTATTCAGTTGTACAACCGCTCAAGAATCTTCTTTCTCAGCGGTATGTCAATCGGGCACGGAGCAAGACGCACGTTGGAGCCGCATGACCCTCAACTCGCGAACACGCGTGTCCGTGATTGCTTTGAACATGTTCTATGCAGTATCGTCAGGATTACGGTCTTACTTTAGGAAAAATAAACGAATGAGAAATATCATCGTGCTTGCCGCGACCAGCCGGGAATTATCCCCGCTCGTGGAATCTCTTCATGCCGAACCCGAACCGTCCCGCGTGCCGTGGGATGTTCTGACGGCCCATTGCGGTTTCAATCGAATCATATTCGCCGTCACAGGTATCGGCGCCGCAAACGCAGCCGGCGCAACGGCTGTTTTGAGCCATCTCTACGCTCCCGATTTGTGTATCGTTACCGGCATAGCGGGCGCCTACCCCGGCAGCGGCCTGAAAATCGGCGACCTGGCCCTTGCCGGCACCGAGGTTTTCGCGGAAGAAGGGGTGGCGACACCGGAAGGGTGGCGCGACCTCGGGTATATGGGGCTGCCCCTCGCGGAACGGTGCGGATTGCGCCTTTTCAACGAGATCCCTCTTTCCAATCTGCAGGCGGAGCTGGCGATTCGGACGGCGCGGAAGAACGGAATCGTCCTGCACCGGGGTACGTTCCTGACGGTTTCCACCTGTAGCGGCACCCTATCCCGTGGCGCCGAGGTCTGCGCCCGCTTCAACGGCATATGCGAGAATATGGAAGGCGCGGCCGTCGCCTTGACGGCCGCGCGCTTCGGCATCGACTGCATGGAAATACGCGGCGTCAGCAACCACGTGGAGGACCGGGACATCTCCCGCTGGGACATCCCCGGCGCCGTTGCCGCGGCAGGAGACTTTCTGGAACGACTCATACGGGACCTCTGATCATGCGCCTTCTCTCGCTGGGGTACTCACCCTGCCCGAACGATACCTTTATCTTCTACCCCCTTACCCATGCCCGGATCGATACCGGCGGGCTCCGTTTCAGCGTAAGGCTGGAGGATGTGGAAACGCTGAACCGATTGGCCGACACGAACGCACTGGATGTCTGCAAGGTCTCCTGGCACGCCTACGCCCTTCTCAGGGACAGGTATGTGATGCTTCGCGCCGGTGGCGCCATGGGAAGAGGGTGCGGTCCGCTCGTCGTTTCCCGCGACCTGCGGGAACCGGCTGACCTGCGCGGAAGGAGAGTGGCCGTTCCGGGAAGCAGGACAACCGCCCTGCTTCTTCTCAGGATGTTCGACCGGGAAATAAAGGAGATCGTCTGCCTTCCTTTTCATGAAATAATGGACGCCGTGGAGCAGGGAACGGTCGATGCCGGCGTCGTCATCCATGAATCCCGCTTCACCTATCAGTCCCGCGGCCTGCTCAAAGTCGTGGACCTGGGTGAATGGTGGGAACGCAGCACCGGCCTTCCGCTTCCCCTCGGAGGGATCGCCGCCCGCCGCTCCCTCGGTCCCGAGATTCTTGCACAGGTTAACGGCATCATCCGTTCCAGCGTCGACTATGCCCGCGGTCACCCCGCGGAATCGGCGCACTATGTCCGGCTTCATTCTCGGGAAATGAATGAGGATGTCTGCGCGGCCCACATCGGGCTCTATGTAAATGAATTTTCTTTCGATCCCGGACGCGAAGGGGAAGAAGCGGCGGCAGAGCTCCTTGCGCTCGGCGAAGATCGCGGTCTGCTCCCGCCTTCAGCCGGAGATGTCTATCTTCCGCGCAGCTAGAACGCTAATTCTTTCGAGTCTACCCCCTCCAAACCTCCCCTTCTCAGCGGAGGCTTATACGCTTCCCCCCTGAGAAGGGGGGACTGAGGGGGGTTGGTTAGTACTGTTACATGCTGCCAGCCTCTCAGATAGCGATACTTTCCAGTTAACTTCCACCCTGCACGAGTGACATCTTTTAAACGTATTTTCAGCATGTTACAGTTTTTTTAAGTACTTAGCGCTTGACAGCCCCCTTCCCCCTATAGTATAGGAGTACCTCGCCCAAAAAGGAGGTGCCGATGGCATCGTTGACCCGAAGGGGCAAGCTGGCTGCTCTTGTCATCAGCCAGGCCCTGCTCCTTCAGATCCAGACACTTCCCTTGCAAGCTGAAAACATATTGTCTGATCAGAAGAACGAGCACACAGAGCAAAACCTTTCACAAACCGGGCAAACCACCGGCAGGGAAGGGATTGCCACTTATTATGCCAAGAGGTACAAAGGAAAGCGTACGGCATCAGGAAGCAGGTATAGCCCGCGGAAGTTGACCGCGGCTCACCAGAGTCTGCCTCTGGGGACAAAAGTCAAGGTAGTAAACCTTGCAAACAACAAAGAAGTGCACGTTACCGTAAACGATCGCTGCCGAAAGAGACCGTTTCCTTTCATCGATCTCTCTCATGCAGCGGCAAAAGAACTGGGCTTCCTCGGAAAAGGATCGGCAAAGGTCCTGATTCATACTGTGGAAGAGGAATCCTAGAAAAAAATTGGGCGAACGCAGAAACAAAAAGGCCGGGTGAAAACCCGGCCTTTTTGTTTCTGCGATGTCTGTTGCCGTGGCGTTCGACTCCGCTCACGCCACAGCTTTTCGACTCCGCTCCGCTCACGCCAAGGTTCGACCGTGTGGAACGAGCGCCTTGGCGTGAGCGGAGTCGAACGCCGTGACCTTTTATTTCTTCTTCTTGCCTTTCGCCGACTTCTTGCCCTTTGCACCGGAAGACGCTTTCCCGGATTTCGGCGAGGCTTTCACCTTTTTGCCTTTCGAAACCTCGGACGATTTCTTCCCCTTCTTCCCCTTGGAAGCCTTTCTCTCCACACCGTCACCGGACGATCTCCGGGACTTCTTCCCTTTCCTCGCGGATCGGGTGCTTTCCCCACGCTTCTTCTTCCCACCCGAATAGTACGATCTCTTCCGATATACCGTCGGTTCGGGAGCGACCTCGTCACGGACATTCCCCATAAGAGCGGTGGTGTCTTCCAGCCGCGGATCCGCCTTTTTCGCTGCCTCCAGAACCGTTTTCGCCTCATCGATACGTCCGGTTTTCATGTAGACACGCCCGAGCGCGTTAAGGGCTTTCGCATGGTCTCCCTTGAGATCCACGGCCTTCTTGTATGAGGTGATGGCGGTATCGTAATCCTTGTTGAACTCGTACAGAATGCCGAGTTTGTAAAAGTTGGACGGGTCGTCGGGAGCAAGCTCCGTGTTTTCCTTCAGCAGGGAAATGGCCTCGGTAACGTCCTTTTTCTTGACATAGATAGCCAGGAGGCCGTTCCGGGAATCGACATCATTCTTCCTGATGCGGAGCGCATGTTTGTAGTGCTTTTCCGCCTCGTCGTCCATGGCGTTTCTTCGGTAGAGATTCGCCAGCTCCCTTTGGGCATCGGGATTGTCGGGATCGAGCCGGACGGCGGTGAGGTACTCGCTCATCGCCTCCTTGTAGTTCTTGTTTTGCGCCAGAGCGCGCGCCAACCGGAAATGAACCCGTGGAGAGTCCTTCTTCATCCGGAGCACTTCGCGGTACTGTTCGATCGCCTGGGAAAAACTGCCGCGCAGCGTATAGATGTCCGCGAGCAGCTGACGGGTCTCCACGCTGTCGGGGTCGTCGCGGAGAGCTTCGCGGTATTCGACCACGGCCTCGTCGAGGAGGCCCTTCTTCTCGTACAGGATGCCGAGATTCCGATGGACATCGGCGGCCCCGCCCTTCATGAGCGCAGCTTCTTTATAGGCTTCAATCGCCTCATCATCACGGCCGGCGGCCATGTAGGCATCTCCCAGCTTCTTCAGTGTCTGACGATCGCCCGGCTTTTCCTTGAGGGCGGTTTCCAGTTCTTCCACGGCCTTCGCGTAATCGCCCGACTGAAGATAGGCATTGCCCTTGCGCATCTGCTCCATGAGTTCGACGGACCGATTCTTGCCGGCAAGCAGGTATTCGTACTCGGCCGCCCTCAGGTCTCCCTTTCTTTCATAGGCTTCGGCAAGGAGAAGATGGATCTTTTTGTTCTGGGGGTTTACCGTTTGCAGACGCTTCAGCTCGGAAACGGCCTTGTCGGTCTCGTTGGTGTCCAGGTAGAGAGCCGCCATGCCGAGCCGGGCATCCTCATTGGCGCTGTCGGCTGACAGGGCCTTGAAGTACTCCTCCCCCGCCTTATCGAACATCCCCTGTTTTCGATAAATATCAGCCAACCCCGTATGGAGGGCGGCATCGTCCGGCAGCCCCTTGAGCGCTTCACCGTAATGGTACAGAGCGAGCGGGTACATTTTCTTGTCGGCATAGATCCGGCCCAGACCCTTGTGATAGCGGGGATCATCCTTGATCGACAGAGCCTTGGTCAGTTCCAGGGCCGCCTCGTCATACATTCCCTTACGGTAATAGACATTGCCCAGGTTCGCGCTTGCGCCGGGAAAGGATGCCTCCTCCTTCAGGCATTGCCGGTACTCCGTCATCGCCTGATCGAGCTTTCCGTCTCGTTCATAGCGTACGGCCTTGATAAAGCTGCCTGCCGCCCCGTCGGGGCAGAGCTCCAGAATGCGTTTTTCCGCTTGCTCCCTTTCGGCGTCACTCTTTTTTTCTCCGAGAGTGTCAACGATCTTTCTCGCCTGCGAACATTTGCCTGACAGGCCGAAGGTCCAATCAAAGCCGAAGCTCAGGGAAGCAAGGAGCGCAACCGCCAGTATCGAAGTTTTTTTCATCGCCGTCCTCGCACGTATTTATTGTTGTTATGCTGTGAAATAGTGTCCATCCGGAAACTCCGGATGTGACACTATCGGTTTACAATTCGGAAACGAAATAAGGTGCCGATTATACACATCCGCCTGATAAAATTCAAATTTTTATCGCCAACCCACCGTATTTCCGCTTCATTGCCCTCTGTCATAACCTCATTCGACACAGGCGCGGCGGGGTCATGGAGAGCGCATTGAGATCGAGCGGCGCTGAAGGTTATTTCCTGAATCCGTGACGTCTTCACGCCTTCGCCTTCGCGGAACGCCTCGGTTTCTTACAGTCGCGTGGGTTGAACCTTCCCGACGAAGTTCATCCGGCGCAAGCGGCGTGAACCGGCATCGGCGACGTTCAAACCCCGTCATTCCACTCGCCTCGGCATTCAGACATCACTGATTCAGGTATTTGGTTGACGCCGTGCCGCCGGATACCTTACAGTACATAGCTATAAGGAAGAAAAACGGCCTGTTGGGAATGATTCGGAAGTAGTGTACACTTGACGTATCGAGCCGGAGTGAGTACTTGATACTGTACTACCATTCGACTTCGGAACAGACCGATGCAAATACAAAGGAGACGGCACATGGAAACAAATCTGGAAAAGGAAGAACTGAAGATACCCGATACGCTCCCTCTGCTTCCAGTGCGCGATGTGGTGGTGTACCCCTACATGATAATCCCTCTCTTCGTGGGAAGAGAGATATCCATCAGCGCGGTTGATTGGGCGCTGTCCAGGGACAGGCTTATCTTTCTCGCGACCCAGAAGGATATTTCAGACGAAGAGCCGTCCAAGGACGACATTTACTCCGTAGGCACCGTGGCAATGATCATGCGGATGCTCAAGCTTCCCGACGGAAGGGTGAAGATCCTCGTTCAGGGGCTGGCAAAGGGAAGGATCACGGAATTCACGGGGTCGAAGCCGTTCTTTTCCGTACGCGTCGAACGGATTGTCGAGCCCGTACCGACTGAGCCTTCATTGGAAACAGAGGCATTCCTGCGGACCATCAAGGAGCAGATTGCGCGCATCACTTCGCTCGGGAAAAGCATTTCCTCGGAGGTTACGGTCATCCTGGAAAACATGCAGGACCCGGGCAGCCTCGCCGATCTTATCGCCAGCAACATCGGGCTGAAGGTGGAAGAAGCTCAGCAGCTTCTTGAAACCATCGACCCCATCGAGCGCCTCAAGAAAGTGAACGAATTCCTCAACAAGGAAATCGAGCTCCTTTCCATGCAGGCCCGCATCCAGTCGGCGGCCAAGGAGGAAATGGGCAGAACCCAGCGGGAATACTTCCTCAGGGAACAACTGCGCGCCATCCAGCAGGAACTGGGAGAGACGGACTCTCGCTCCGAGGAGATGGCGGAACTCAGAAAGTCCATCGAGGATGCGAAAATGCCCTCCGCCGTGGAAAAGGAGGCGCTGAAACAGCTGGGGCGTCTGGAACAGATGCATCCGGACGCCGCCGAGGCGAACATGCTCCGCACCTACCTTGACTGGATGGTGGAACTCCCCTGGAGCACGTCCACAAAGGACGTCCTCGACATCAGGCGCGCCAAGGAGATCCTTGACGAGGACCATTACTACCTGGAAAAGATAAAGGATCGCATCCTGGAGTTCCTGGCGGTACGCAAGCTGAAAAAGAAGATGAAGGGACCGATCCTGTGCTTCGTCGGACCTCCGGGCGTGGGAAAGACGTCGCTGGGCAAATCCATCGCCCGCGCCATGGGGCGGAAGTTCCTGCGCATCTCGTTGGGCGGAGTTCGCGATGAGGCTGAAATGCGCGGCCATCGCCGCACCTACGTGGGGGCGCTGCCCGGCAGGATCATTCAGGGTCTGAAGCAGGCGGGTTCCAACAATCCCGTGTTCATGCTGGACGAAGTGGACAAGCTCGGCTCGGATTTCCGCGGAGATCCGTCATCGGCCCTGCTGGAGATCCTGGACCCGGAACAGAACCATACCTTTTCGGACCACTATATCAATCTCCCCTTCAATCTCTCCAATGTCATGTTCATTGCCACGGCCAACCAGATCGATCCGGTTCCGAGCGCACTGCGTGACCGGATGGAGGTGATAAGTCTTTCCGGTTATACGGAAGAGGAAAAACTCCAGATAGCGAAACGGTACCTTATCCCACGCCAGATAAAAGAGAACGGGATATCGGACAAGATAATCACCTTTTCCGACGAATCCATAAAGGCCATTATTTCCAAATACACCCGCGAGGCGGGCCTGAGAAACCTGGAGCGGGAGATAGGCTCCATCTGCCGCAAGGTCGCCCGCAAGGTCGCCGAGGGGAGCAAACAGCGATTCGCCATCAGTTCGTCCATGGTCGCCGGATTCCTCGGGCCTCCCAAGTTCCTCCGTGAAAAGGAGATGGAATCCAACGAAGTGGGCGTGGCAACCGGCCTTGCCTGGACCCCGGTTGGCGGCGAGGTGCTGTTCGTGGAAGCGACCGTCATGAAGGGAAAGGGGGGACTGACCCTCACCGGGCAGTTGGGCGACGTGATGAAGGAGTCCGCGCAGGCCGCTCTCTCTTTCATTCGCTCCAAGTCGGCGGAGTTCCACCTGGCCGAGGACTTTTTCACCAATCTGGAGATCCACGTCCATGTCCCCGCCGGCGCCATTCCCAAGGACGGGCCTTCCGCCGGCATCACCATGGCGACCGCCCTTGTCTCCGCACTGACGAAGATACCCGTCCGCCGTGACGTGGCAATGACGGGCGAGATAACCCTTCGGGGCAGGGTCCTCCCCATCGGCGGTCTCAAGGAAAAGATGCTGGCCGCCATCAGGGCCGGTATAACCACTCTCGTCATTCCGGAAGAGAACAGGAAAGACCTGGAGGAGATCCCGAAGCATATCCTGAAAAAGGTCCGCATTATTACGGCAACGAGCATTGACGAGGTGCTGAAGATTACATTGGAGAAATATCCGCCGCCTCCTCCCCCGACCCCGGTTACGACGCCGCGGAAACCGAAGGCAGCGGCCCGCCGCGCCGTTCCGCCGCCCAAGGTCGTTTCTTGAGCGTCGGGCGGGAACTGAAGGATATCGGCGAGTTCGGCCTCATCGATCGAATAGCCGCTCGTACGGGGGCCGGAGCGGGGGTGGTCATCGGCATCGGAGACGATGCCGCCGCTTTCCAAGCGCCGAGCGGCCGCATCAACCTTGTAACGACCGACATGCTGGTGGAGGGGGTCCACTTCGATCTCTCGTTCTGCGACCCGTTCTCCCTGGGAAGGAAGGCCATGGCGGTCAACCTCTCCGATCTGGCCGCCATGGGAGGAGAACCCCGCCATTTTCTTCTTTCACTGGCTGTCCCGTCCGCCACGACCCTCGATTTCCTTGATGAGTGCATGCGCGGCATGCTGCAACGGGCCGAGGAGTTCGGCGTCACTCTCATAGGAGGCGATACCTGCTCCTCGCCCGACAGGCTGGTTATTTCCATCACGCTCCTCGGGGATCAGTTTCCGGAAAGGATTGTTCGCCGCCGCGGAGCCCGTCCGGGCGATCGCGTGTGCGTCACCGGGACCGTGGGCGATTCGGCTGTCGGCCTCGTGCTTCTGAAAAATGGAAAAGGGGATGAGCCCATCGTGAGGCGACACCTCGACCCCACCCCGCGCGTCCGCGAAGGCAAGGCCCTCGCCGACGCGCGCCTTGCCTCGGCCATGATCGACCTGAGTGACGGCCTGCTGGCAGACCTGGGACATATTCTCGACCAATCCTCCGTAGGTGCGCGGATACACCTGGACGCCCTTCCCCTGTCCGTCGGTTTTCGAGAGAATGCGACCGTCGCTTCACCGCAATCCTTGTCGCCGGCGCTCGCGGGTGGCGAAGACTACGAGCTCCTGTTCACCGTTCATCCGAAGGACATGCCCGACGTTTTCCGCCTGATGGAGCAGATGGGTACTCCCGTAACGGAAATCGGCGCCATAACCGACGAGCGGAAACTCTCCGTCATCGGCTCGGACGGCGAGGAGATTCCGTTCGGGAAGATGGGCTATGATCACTTTTCCTGACAGGGCTTCAGAAGCTGATTCCGCAATTTTCTTTCAGGACAACGTTTTAATCCTTTTATGAAAAAAGTCGCCACCGGCACAACGAAAAACCGAGACGACTTTCGTGACATCGCGGAACCGGAGTTCGAGAGGATCCGCCGTATCCTGAAAACCCTGACCGGCGTGCGCCTCTCCTGTTACAAGGACGCCTGCATCAGACGTCGGCTTGCCGTCAGGATCCGGGCCGTCGGCTGCGCGACAGCTGAGGAATACGCCGATTTACTCCTCCGGGACACGTCGGAACCGGTACAGTTGATGAGAACGCTCACCATCCACGTGAGCAAGTTCTTCCGGAACCCGGACACGTTTCAGAAGATTCGGGATGCGGTTCTCCCATCGCTTTTTTCCCTCTGCCACAGGCAAGGGAGGGAATCCCTGAACATCAGGAGCGTGGGGTGCGCGTGCGGCGAAGAACCGTATACACTGGCGCTCATCCTGCGTCATTTTTTTCACGACGAACTGTCCCGTTTCACGGTTTGCATCAGCGCGTCGGATATCGATTCCCATGTCCTGAAGAACGCACGACAGGGCGTCTACTTTCCGGAGAGCCTGGAAGAAACGCCGGAGGCCATAAGGAACCGCTATTTCAGGAAACGGGAGGGACGCTATCACCTCCTTCCCGAAATCCGCGAGATGGTGGAGTTTCATCATGATGACCTGGTCCATTCCGCCGGCGCCCGGGAGTGCGACCTAATCCTCTGCCGTAACGTACTCATCTACTTCGAGCGCGACCACCAGGAAGACATACTTCGCGGATTCGCGGACTCGCTTCACTCCGGAGGATTTCTGGTGCTGGGAAAGACGGAGTCCCTGGCGGAAAGATCCCGCGGACTGTTCCGGACCGAGTTTCCGGTCGAGCGCATTTACCGCAAACGTTGATTCAGGAGACCACCGAGCCGCACAGGACGGACGGTTCGCCGCGAAAAGGAGAAATTCATGCGTATATCCATCGGATACAAGTTCATTCTCGGATTTGTCGTGGTCGTGGCCGTGGTTGCTTTTTCCCCGAAGATCGTGCAACTGGTCGGCTATTCTCCGGAGGCCTCCAACGTCCTGAGCTATATCGTAGCGCTCACCATCGGACTGATACTGGGCTGGATTTTCTCAAAGACCTTTACCAGAAACATATCCATGCTGAACGAATCAGCCGAGGCCATCAGCAAGGGAGACCTGACGAAAGACACGGTTCTCCGCCACACGCTCTTTCCCGACGAAACCGTCGACATGGCCGGCTCAATCCAGCGCATGACGGACAACCTGAGGGATGTGGTGAAGAGCATACGGGAAATCGCGGAAAAGGTTTCCGAATCGGCGAAGACTCTTTCTTCTTCAGCCCTTGAGATAAACGGGGCAACCGAGGAGGTGGCGCTGACCGTCGAGTCCATCTCCCGCGGCGCTGAAAAACAGGCGGAGATGGTTGCCGGAAGTTCAAAGGTGATCCACGAGATGGCGATCTCCATCGAACTGGTGGCGAAAAGGGCACGGGAAGCGGCGGGTACCGCCCGCGATACGAGTGCTACCGCCCGTCGGGGAGGAGAGCAGGCAAACGACGTCCTGGAACGGATGCGGTTTTTCTTCGACCGGGTGGAGCAGAGCAGCCGGCAGTTCATGGAATTCAACGCAAAACTGCAGCGGGTTGGAAAGATAGCGGATTTCATCGCCGACATAGCACGCCAGACCAACATGCTCGCCTTGAACGCCTCCATCGAAGCGGCCCGCGCCGGAGAATACGGCAAAGGCTTTGCCGTGGTGGCGGACGAGGTCCGCAAGCTCTCGGAAGGGGCGGGGCGATCGGCCGACGACATCATAGAGTTGATCAGCGGGATACGGGAGGAAAGCCACCGGGTCCAGGACACGATTCTGGAGATCTCGAAAAACATCGGTGACGGCAAGAAGAATCTCGATATCACCGCCGTCTCGTTCAAGGAGATCATGGACACGGTCATGGAAACCGAGCGCAAGGCGAACAGCATCGCCGACCTGGCGGCCATGCAGACCGAGGGCGCGGGCCGGATGGTGAAGAACGTGGACGAGATAGCGCGGGTGGCGGAAGACAATGCCGCCGCAACGGAGGAAGTATCCGCAGCGACCGAGGAACAGACCGTTGCCATGCAGGAAATGGCGCAGGCCGCCCGCGAACTGGCCGCCCTGTCCGACGACCTGCTGCGCGGCGTCGAGCGATTCACGCTTTCCCCTCGTGAGGAGCCTGCTCCATGAGCGGACGGCACGACCGTTTCCTCATCGTAACCTTTCACGGTGAGCGCCTTGCCCTGCCCCTGGATGAAATCGCGGAGGTCAGGGAAACGTTTCGGACGTTTCCCATTCCCAAAGCCCCCGCGCACTATCTCGGCGCCATGAATTCCCACGGCTCGCCGACTCCCGTCCTCGATCTGGCGGCATTTCTCCACGGCGACTCTCCGCGAAGCGACGGAACCCTGCTGCTTCTCGATCACCGCATAGGAACCCTGGCGCTGCGCATTGATCGGGTGGAACGGATTATTCATGCGGCCCCATCGGCTGAGAAGGCGGGCAACGGCGAGGAAAAGACGGAGCGGACGATTCCGTTCAATGAGGAAGCCATTCGACTCCTGGACCTTGAACGACTGGTGACCAGGCTCGAAGACGAGTTTCTGCGCGGTCCGACGGAACCCTTCCGCTCCGGCGGTCAGACACAAGAGGACCCGTGATGGACATGTCCCAGTATAAGGATCTGTTTGTCTCCGAAGCCAAGGAACACCTGAACGGCATGGGTGAAGCCGTCGTGGCACTGGAGAAAGACCCGGGCGATGCTGAAACTATCAACACGCTGTTCCGGATGGCCCATTCCCTCAAAGGAATGGGCGCTTCCATGGAATACCATGACATCGCGGACCTCGCCCATGCCATGGAAGACCTCATGCACAAGGTCCGTGATGGCGTGTGGGTCTTCGACTCCTGCGCCGCGGACCTGCTCCTGGAAGGGACGGATCTCCTGATTGCGCTGGTGCGGGACGTGGAAGCCGGCGGCACGGGAGCCGGGGATATCGCCGACCTGAAACAGAGGCTTGCCGCGTATGCGCCCGAACCGAAGATCGATACCCTTGCCGGGGAACCACCGGAGAAAGAAGTGCCTCCCGCTGATACCCGGAGGGGGGAAAACGGCGAAGAAGCAGGAGGGGATGACACCGGTCGCTCCGTTCTCCGGGAACAGCCTGAATCCCAGCAGACCGTCAGGGTCAGGACCGGTGTGCTCGACAACCTGATCAATCTTACCGGAGAGCTGATAACCAACAAGAACAGAATGTCGAACATCGCCCGCGAACTCGGCTCCCCTCTTCTCGACACGTCGATTGCCGAACTTTCCCGACTCCTTCGGGGACTCCACGACGAGGTGCTGAAGGTTCGACTGATGCCCTTTGCCTCCATTGGGGACAGGCTGCCTCGGGCTGTTCGCGACCTTGCGAAAAAAAGCGGCAAGGAGGTCATATTCAGCATTACGGGCAAGGAAATAGAACTCGACCGCGGTATTCTTGAAGAGCTCTCCGATCCCCTGCTTCACATCCTGCGAAACGCAGTCGACCACGGCCTTGAGACCCGGGAAGAACGTCTGGCCGCGGGCAAGCCTGCTGCCGGGAGGATAACCGTCGAGGTATCCAGGGGAAGGGATCAGGTTCTGATCACCATATCCGACGACGGTCGCGGCATGGACCCTGACCGACTCATTGCCGCGGCAATCGAAAAGGGTCTCCTGAAAGAGGAAGACCGCGGGAAGGTCACCCGCCGGCAGGCCTTGATGCTGATCTGCACACCCGGATTTTCCACGGCGCGCCAGGTTTCCGATATCTCAGGCCGGGGGGTGGGAATGGACGTGGTGCGCTCCTCCCTGCAATCGCTGGGAGGGACTCTCGCCATACAATCGGACCCGGGGAAAGGAAGCCGCTTCCTCCTCTCCCTGCCCCTTACCATCTCCATCATTCCCATTCTGCTGGTAGCCTGTTCTTTCCTTACCGTTGCCTTTCCGATTTCAAAGGTTCTCCGCACCATCGATATCAGACGTGACACGGTCCTCACCAGGGGGAAGAGGAGGCTGTTCCGTCTCGGCGAGCATGAGATACCTCTCGTGAGCCTCCATCGCCTGATGGGCCTTCCATTCTCCCCTGTCAGGGGCGCAAGCATACCTGCCGTCGTGGTAGAGATACGCGGCCGGAAAGCGGCGCTCGTCGTCGATCGTTTCGTCGGCCAGCAGGACGTCTTCGCCAAGCCCCTTGGAAAGCCGCTGAACAGGATGAGGGGGGTCTCCGGAGGCGCGATCCTGGGCGACGGGCAGGTGGTATTCATCCTCGATCCGTCCAGCCTGGTGTGATGCCGTTGACCGTTATCCGTGTCCGTAAAAGGCGGTTTTCAATTTTCGACGTACAACGGATATCGGACACGGACAACGGAAATTCTTGACAACGGAAAAGCTGTTGCGCCGTTACTATGATTTATGGCAGTATCAGCCCCGTTTTTTGAAAGGAACAGAAACATGAAACGATCCATCACCGCTCTTGCGATCTGCTGCACGCTCGTTATCCCCTTTTTCTCACCGTCTCCGGCGCGGGCCGCCGCGTCCCTGAAAGATGTGGTCGCCACCGTGGAGAAAAGCTATAACTCGCTGACCGATCTGCAGGCATCCTTTTCCCAGAAAACCTTTCTCCCCTCCGTGAAAAAGGAGCAGAAGGGAAACGGCACCCTTTCCCTCAGGAAAAACCCCGGCGGAGCGGCCATGTTCCGCTTCGATTACACGAAACCGCGCCAGTTGATCGTTTCGGACGGCACAACGGTCTGGTTCTACCTGCCGGAAAACAAGCAGGTCATGCAGACCGGGGTGAACACGCTGTTCGAGGGAGCAAACAGCGTTACGCTCAATTACCTGACCGGCATCGGCCGCATTTCCCGTGACTTCACCATCACAGCGCTGAACAATGGTCGCGATGCCGCGGGAAATTACCTGCTCGAACTGGTGCCGAAAAAGCCGAGCCGTAATCTGGCCAAGCTCCACCTGACGGTGTCGGCGGAGGCGGTCGAACGCTACCTGAAGGAAGGGAAGGCCCCGAAAACCTTTCCTATCACCTCTTCGGTCGTTTTCGACCCCTACGGCTCCAGGACGGCAATCGAATTCGGCAATGTCAGGGTGAACCGCGGCCTGCGCGGCTCGCTGTTCGCTTTCAAGGTTCCGGAGGGGGTCGAGGTCATCAAGCAGTAAGGGGCGTAATTCAGTCTGCCCCGCGTATCTCAGTTCTATTCACAAGGGAGGCGCGCTATGCCGTCATTTGATATCGTTTCAACGGTAGATATGCAGGAAGTGGATAACGCGGTCAACCAGACCGTCAAGGAAATCGCCCAGCGCTACGACTTCAAGAAGTCAAAGAGCGAGGTGACCCTGGAAAAGGACTCGGTGAAGATTCTCGCCGACGACGATTTCAGGTTGAAAGCCATCGTCGATATCCTCCAGTCCAAATGCATCAAGAGAGGGGTCTCGCTCAAGGCCCTGAAGTACGGAAATCCGGAATCCGCGTCAGGAGGCATGGTACGTCAAATCGTTTCCATTCAGCAGGGGATCTCCAAGGAAAAGGCAAAGGAGGTCATCGCCCTGATCAAGGAAGCAAAACTGAAGGTCCAGGGGCAGATCCAGGAGGATCAGGTACGGGTGACCGGCAAGAACATCGATGACCTTCAGGAGATCATCAAGCTGCTGAAGGGGAAGGATCTGGGGATCGAATTGCAGTACATCAATTTCAGGCAATAGCAGAGGGGCAAACGTGACGGACGGAAAACGTGAGAAGATACGCCTGGGTGAAAAGGTCAGCATGGTCAGCCTCGGCTGCCCGAAGAACCTGGTGGATGCGGAAGTCATGCTCGGCTTTCTCGACCGCCGTGGATACGAAATAACCACCGACGAAAAGGAAGCCGACATCATAATCGTCAATACCTGCTCCTTCATCAAGGAAGCCAAGCAGGAGAGCATCGACGCGATCCTCGACCTCGCCGACCGCAAGCACGACGGGCGGTGCCGGCTCCTGATCGTCACCGGATGCCTGCCCCAGCGCTACCAGGAGGAACTGTGCCGGGAGCTGCCGGAAGTGGATATTTTTATCGGCACCGGGGACTATCCCCGCATCGCCGAAATAATTGCCGAGAAAAGCGGAACATCGCAGCAACTCCGCTATATCGGCGACCCGAATTTCGTCTATGACGAGGATTCGCCGCGTCTCAACTCTTCCCCCCTTTACTCCGCCTATCTCAAGATTGCGGAAGGGTGCTCGAACCGATGCTCCTACTGCGTGATACCGGGCCTGCGCGGCGCGTTCCGTTCCCGTCCCCTGGACGGACTGCTGGACGAAGCGAGGAGACTGGTGGCAGGCGGGGCGCGAGAACTCAACATCATCGCCCAGGACATCACCCGATACGGGGAGGATCTGGAAGGCGCCGTATCCCTGGAAACCCTGCTGGCAAAGCTGGTCGAGATCGAAGACCTTTCCTGGATCCGGCTCCTCTACTCCTACCCCGACGGCATCAGCGAAAGCCTCGTCCGGTTGATGAAGGAAGAAAAGAAAATCTGCAAGTACCTGGATATCCCCCTGCAGCACATCAGCGATCCCGTCCTGAAGAGGATGAACCGGCGGAGCACCTCCGCGGAGATCCGTGCGCTGATCGCGAAATTGCGGTGCGAAATCCCGGATATCGCCTTGCGGACATCCCTCATCGTCGGATTTCCGGGAGAAACGGAAGATGATTTCAAGCAGCTCCTCCACTTCGTGGAAGAGGTCAGCTTCGACAGGTTGGGCGTTTTCTGTTATTCGCGTGAGGAAGGGACCCCCGCGGCCGACATGCCCGATCAGATATCGGAGAGGGTGAAAAGGGAACGCTACAAGAAGATCATGAAGGCCCAGGCCCGCCTCTCCTTCAAGCGCAACCGGCACCTGGTGGGCAGGGTTGAAGAGGTCATCGTGGAAGGGTACAGCGAAGAAACCGAGCTTCTCCTGAAAGGGCGCTCTTCCCGCCAGGCGCCCGACATCGATGGTCAGGTCTACATAACCGCGGGCAATGCCGACGTGGGAGATATCGTGCGCCTGAGGATAACCGACTCGTCGGATTATGATCTGATTGGGGAGATCATCGACCCGGACGATGAATGATTTCCCCCGCGCACGCAGGTCTCGCGGACGGGGCTTTTTTCTTGACAACAGGGCAAACTTCGTTATTATGTCCAGTCTTAATCGGCGGTACGAGAATTACGTGCACTGAGAGGTATCGATGGTAGAAAGAAATGTGGAAATGAAAGCTCTCCTCCTGAAACTGAAAGAGGAGACACTGAAGGAAATAAACAAGACGCTGAAGACGTCGTCCGATCTCCCCGCCGGGGAACCGAGCGGCGACATTTACGATCAGGCGTCCAGCGAGAGGGATCGGGAACTCGGGCTGCTGCTCAATGACCGGGAACGGGAGAAGCTGCGCAATATCGACGAGGCCCTGCTGCGGATCGAAGAAGGTGAATACGGTATCTGCGAGGAGTGCGGATGCGAAATCCCCATCGGAAGGCTCCGGGTAATGCCCTTTGCCCATTGCTGCGTCAAGTGCAAGGAGGATCTGGAAAAGATGCAGGCGCAGACAAAACGCTTCGAGGAAGACAGGGTTTACAACGAGATATCCTTCGGTGAAGAGGAAGAGGCCTGAGGGAAACGGGAAACCCGCCAACGTAAAAAAGGGCGCTGCATACCTGCAGCGCCCTTTTTTACGCCCTTTTATTACATCTCCACCCTGGTTACCACCCCGTGCAGCCTGCCCGCGGGGAGCTTGTGGAACTGAACGAAGTTGGGGGTCAGCTTCTTGAGCAGGCTGAAGACTTTCCACACCGGATTCCTCGTGTTGATGTCCTCGATACCGTAGAAGATCACCTTCTCCCTGATTCCGTGTGTCTTCAGGAGAGATTCTATATCCAAGACGACCATATACCCTGCCAGCACCTCAAGAGCCTCCAACCCTGGGGCAATATCCTGCCGCAACATGCTCTTCACGCCGAAAGGCTCGTCGGTCCTGACAATGGAGATCAGGATATTCCTCTCGTACACGATATTGCTGCGGATGATGCAGTGGATGACATACGGCGGTATGACATTCCATTCGCGGGAGAAAAACAGCGCCGTGCCCGCGAGAATCCTTCCCTCCGCATAGATCTGTTCATAGCTCAGCAGAAAGGTATCCACATCCAGCGGCCGCAGCGCATGGTAGAGGTGACGCTGCCCAATGGTCCAGAGAAGGATGGTGGCAAACGGGAAAGACGCCAGGATCAGGGACCAGTAGGCGCCGTGGGGGAGCTTGGTCAGCGTCGAGCTCAGGTAGAGAAAGTCGAGCAGGCACACCGCCACCGCGATGGGCACCTTCCATTTCTTATTGGTGTGGGCGAAGATGATGATCATCATCAGGCTGGTAATGGTCATGGAGCCGGTTACCGCCATGCCGTAGGCCGCCGCAAGGTTGGCCGACTTCCGGAAAATGAGCATGATGAGGATTACCGCGCACATGAGCGACCAGTTGATGAATCCGATATAGATCTGCGACTTCAGGACCCGCGAGGTATAGTCCACCTTCATCAAGGGCATGAGACGGGTGGTGATTCCCTGGTAGACAATGGAGAAAACCCCGCTGATAACCGCCTGGGAGGCGATGACGGTCGCCATGATGGTCAGGATGAGAAAGGGGATGTAGAGGACCGGAACCTGTGACTTGACCATGCCGAACAGCAGGTTTTTCGCCTCGGGATGGCGAAGGATGAAGGAGCCCTGGCCGAGATAATTGATGATCAGCGCGAAAAAGACGAAGTACCAGGCCCTGATGATGGGACGCCGGCCCAGGTGTCCCATGTCCGCATAGAGGGCCTCCCCGCCGGTTGCGCAGAGAATCACCTCGGACAGGACGAAAAAGGCGGAGAAACCGTTGTCGAGAAAGAAGCGGATTGCGTGGTGCGGGCTGACGGCGCTCACGATTCCCGGCATTTCCGCCACGGAAACAAGGCCGGTAAGGGTCAGAGTCGCGAACCAGAGGACCATTACCGGTCCGAAGACGCCGGCGACCTTGTCGGTCCCCTTGAACTGCATGATGAACAGGCCGATGGCGATGGTTACGGCGATAAGGGTCAGGGTTCCCTGCCGGATATCGGCGACCCCGGGTATCAGCAGTATCCCCTCCACCGCGGACATGATGCTGATGGCGGGAGTGATGACGCCGTCCCCCATGAGAAGGGAGACGCCGATAAAGGACAGAAGCCCGCCGAAGGCCAGGAGACGGCCTTTTTTGAGAATCTTGATGAGGATCTCCCGGAGGACTATCTCGCCCCCCTGACCCTTGCGGCCGAGGCTCATGGCAAGCCAGGCGTACTCCACCGTCACCAGGAGGGTAAGGGTCCAGAAAACCAGGGACAGGATGCCGAACACGTTATCCATGGTAGGCTTGGTCAGGGCGAAGATAACGGTCAGGGTATAGATGGGGCTTGTTCCGACGTCGCCGAACACCAGCCCCATGGATTTGACGATTCCGCCCCAGAAGGATTCCTCGTGCTCGAATCTCACGGAGCGCCGCCTCCCCCTTCACCCTTGTCCTTTTCCCGGATCTCGACCCGGCGGATCTTGCCGCTGATGGTCTTGGGGAGCTCAGGAAGGAATTCAATGATACGCGGATACTTGTACGGGGCGGTCAGCTTGCGCACGTGCTCCTGGAGTTCCTCCACCAGGTCGTCGCTGGGGGCGTATTCCTTGGTAAGGACCACCGTAGCCTTGACGATCTGACCGCGGATCTCGTCGGGAACCGCCGTGATGGCGCACTCCATGACCGCGGGGTGCTCCAGGAGCGCGCTTTCCACCTCGAAGGGGCCGATGCGGTAGCCGGAGCTCTTGATGACGTCGTCGGAACGGCCGACGAACCAGTAGTACCCGTCCTCGTCCCGCCATGCCATGTCGCCGGTGTAGTAAATGCCGTCATGCCAGACCCGGCGCGTCATGTCCGGATCCCTGTGATAGCCGCTGAACATGCCCACCGGCTTCTTCCTGTCCGTCCTGATGATGATCTGGCCCTCCTCGCCTACCTCGCACGACTTCAACTCCTCGGTTACGATGTCCATATCGTACATGGGCGAAGGCTTGCCCATGGAGCCGGGCTTCGGCTCCATCCAGGGATAGGTGGCGATTGCCAGGGTGCATTCCGTCTGACCGTACCCTTCCATGAGCCGGATCCCGGTCTTTTTCAGGAACTGGTTATAAACCTCCGGATTGAGGGGTTCGCCTGCGATGACGCAGTACTTCAGCCGCGACAGATCCAGCCCGGAGAAATCCTCCTTTATCAGGAAGCGGTAGATGGTGGGAGGGGCGCAGAAGGTGGTGATGCCGTAGCGGGCTATCACCTCCAGCAGATTCTTGGGGGTGAACTTGTCGTAGTCGTAGACGAAGACCGCTCCGCCGCTCAACCACTGGCCGTAGATCTTTCCCCAGACGGCCTTGGCCCAGCCGGTGTCGGCGATGGTGAGGTGGATCCCGCCGTCCTGAACACATTGCCAGTAATTGGCCGTCAGGATATGCCCCAGGGGATAGACGAAATCGTGCCGGACCATCTTGGGCATGCCGGTTGTGCCGGAGGTGAAATAGAGGAGGGATATATCGTCGTTGCTCTCCCTGTCCTCCCCGACGGGTCGCCGGAAATCCTCGGAGGCCTTTTCCAGTTCCGTGGAAAAGTTGAGCCACCCGTCCCTGTCGGTATCGAGGACCGCCTTGCAGCGCAGGGTTGGAGACTTCTCCAGCGACTCTTCCACGTGCAGGATCACCTCCGGGTCGTTTACCGCGACCACCATCCTGATATCGGCTGCGTTGCAGCGGTAGACGATATCCTTGGAGGTCAGCAGGTGGGTTGCCGGGATGGCGACCGCCCCCAGCTTATGGAGGCCGAGGAGACAGAACCAGAACTCGTAGCGGCGCTTCAGGACCAGCATCACCGGATCACCCTTGCCGATGCCCACGGACCGGAAGAAGGATGCCGCCTTATCGCTGTATCGCTTCAACCGGCCGAAGGTGAAGACGGCCTCGTTTCCCTTGTCGTCGCACCAGATGAGGGCTACCCTGTCCGGTTCGCGCCGCGCAATCTCGTCGGCCACGTCATAGGCGTAATTAAAGGATTCGGGAACGGTAATGCTGAAGTTTTCGACAAAGTCCTCGTAGGACTCAAACCGTGTGCGGGGAAGGAACGTATCAAGCATGGAGCAGGCACCTCTCATGTGAAAGACCTGCCGGGTTTCGAAAACCCGGCAGGTCTGATATTTTCTAGAAAATGATCGCCAGGAACTTCGCCTCTCTGCCATCAAGAGCCTTCATACCGTGGGGATGGCTTGAGTCGAAATAGAGGGAATCTCCCGGATTGAGCTCCAGTTGATGATCGTCGATGATAATCATCAGTTTGCCTTCCAGAACATAGTTGAACTCCTGGCCGGTGTGGCTGTTGCGGCTCATCGGCGCCTCGGGCGCCTCCGGTTCCACGGTAACCAGAAACGGCTCGGCCTTCCTGTGGCTGAAATTGTACGCAAGATGCCGGTAGTGGTACTGCTTTCTTCGATCGAAGGCCACTCCCGCGCCGTTTCTGACCAGGGAATAGACATGGAGACGGGGGCTTTCGCCGGTCAGAAGGTCGGTCAGTTCAACCCCGAACCGGTGCGCGACCTGGAAGAGGAAGTTTACGGGAATGTCCGTTTCACCGCTTTCGTAATTCTGATACGCATCCCGGGAGATGCCGAACTCGTGTGCGAGCGTTTCAAGGGAAACACCCGCTATCTCCCGCAATTCCCTGATGCGCATGGCAATATTCCTGATGTTTTCCGACATCCCCTTCACCTCCGACATGAAGATACTCAGCCGGACTGCGGAAACGGCGCTCGGTCCGGTCGGCAGAGTCTACTAGTACGGCATTTTCCGGTAAAAAAGCAATCAGAATTTCACGGCGAGACCGGCAGAGACCATGTGGACGTCGGAACGATAGGTTCCGTTGGCGGTACCCGTACCGTTTTGACCGAAGGGATCGCCCAGTTCATTGTTCTTGTCGCGGGCGTCGAACATCTGGTAGGCATAACTGAGGGAGACGCGGTACCTGCCGAAGTTCAACAGGGTACCCGCGCAGAAGATGTGGGTGTCCGCATCCGGAATGGACGGTTCGAAGGTGCTGTCCGGGATTGGATTGTCGCTGTACAGGTATCCCGCCAGCAAAGAGACTGTCCGGTTGAGCCGGTATGATGCGCCGATATTGTAAGCAAAGGTGCTCTTCCAGTTTTTCCGTGAGGAAGAGGAAGTCCCGTTGTCGAACCTGACCGTAAGGTTGCTGAACGACGACCAGTCCTCCCACCGCACACCGGCTTCAAGGGTCAGAGGATCGAAGCCGGAATAGGCGATCCCGGCGAAAACCTGCTGGGGAAGGGTCAGATCGGCCCGGCCGGGAGAATTCATGAGCAGTCCGGGAACCTGATGGTCAAAGGAACCGTTTCCTTTGATCCCGACTTTGATCTCGCTTCGGTACGATACACCGATGGAAAGATCAGGGGTCGGATCGTACAGCACGCCGAGGTTGAATCCAATACCCGTGCCGTCTCCGGAGAACTTCTGGCCCGCATCGGGTAAGGGGCCGGATCCCAGCAGACCTCCTGTTGCGGCATTCAGACCGTTCAGGTTTATCTTTTTCTCCAGCGTCGTATCCAGATACAGGATGTCGATCCCGGCTGCCACTGCCAGGTTGCGGGTCACCCGAAGCGACGCAACCGGGTTGACGGCAACGGTAATCATCTCCGAATTGGTGGCCAGGTACCTCCCCTCCCACGTATCCCCCCAGTCCGTGCCGAGCCCGAAAGGAGAAAACACGCCGAGCCCTGCGCTCAGGCGGTCGGAAAAGCTGTGGGTAACAAAGAGAGTGCTGGGGAAAAATACGGAACCCTTGGTATCCGTTCGCCGGCCGGTGTCGGCGCTCGTGAACTCCCGCGACGGGATGAGAAGGGTTGTCCCGATTTCCATCCGGGTACCCTCAAGCCTGTTGATCAGCGCCGGGTTGAAAAAAATCGCCGACGGGTCGTCCCCATGGGCCACAACCGCCGCGGCCTGTCCCATTGATGAAGCGCTCTGAGTGAAGATACCGAATCCCGAAGCAAGCGCCGCAACAGGAACCAGAAGATGAAGCAAAAGCGCCGCTCCCGCAACTTTCCAACCGTTGTTTCCCATCACCATCGCTCGCCTCTCCTCCGCGGCACGCTCTCTTTCAAGACGCCCGCACATAGCCATGCACCATTTCCGTCAAGTAAACACGGAGAAAACAGCAAGTCAAATTAAATTAACTTTATGTTAATTTAACATAATTTTATTCAAAATATTAGTTTTGTCGTGTTTCGTATTGCAACGATATATAGTTGGAACAATGTCGCAAACCCCGGCGTTATCAGTGTCCATCGGGAGTTTCCGGATGGACACTATCTTGTATTGCCCGGAAGAAAAGGCAGTGGTATAAGATAACCTCCGGACCGAGAGGGATGATCCGCCCTCCTTTCGCCCAGATGCGAAGATGGATGCCCGGTACTATCTCAGGGGAGCGCCGCATGCACGAAAATGACTACCTGATGGAAAATGATGAGGAAGCGCTCCGACTTGAAGTGAAGACGGACGAAGAAGTATTGCGCAAGCAAGCTCGGTGGGCGGGCATTGCTCCCGGCATGCGAATCGCGGATATCGGCTGCGGCGCGGGTGTAACGACGGAAATTCTTCATGGCGCCGCGCAGCCGGGCGGCTCTATTGTCGGCATCGATGTTTCGGAGAAAAGAATTTCACATGCGCTCGGACGCTACGCGAAAAACGGCATCCAGTTCCAGCGACGGGACATGCTCCACACCCTTGACGACCTGGGAACGTTCGATTTCGTCTGGGTTCGTTTTGTTCTCGAATACTTTCTCGCCGACAGTTACGCCGTTGTCGAGAACATCTCCAGGCTCGTGAAGCCGGGGGGGATACTCTGCCTGATCGATCTGGACTATAACTGCCTGAGTCACTACGGAATGTCGGAGCGAATGGAGAGGACCCTCTTCAGCATTGTCCGGGCGCTCCAGGAAAAGGCGGATTTCGACCCGTATGTGGGGAGAAAGCTCTATTCCTATCTCTACGATCTGGGGTACGTGGACATAGACGTGGAAGTGTCGGCCCACCATTTGATATTCGGTGAACTCCGCAAGGAGGATTCATTCAACTGGCTGAAAAAGGTGGAAACCGCCCCCCGCAAGATAGGCTACACCTTCCCCGAGTACGAAGGGGGATACGACGAATTTCTGGAAGAGTTTCACCGCTTCTTCAGTGACCCCCGACGCTTCACGTACTCCCCCATCATCTCCGTGAGAGGACGTCGCCCGGAAGACTGACGCGGCGCCACTGCTCTCCCGGCGCGATCACAGACAGCGGTGCACCCCGCATTCCCACCCGGCACCACCCGAGCGCGGTCATGCCTCCACATACGACTGCAGCACCCCCCCGACCGGATCCGCGTCCAGGAATTCGACCCCGAAACCGGTGGGAAAGACCGGTTTCAGGCGTCTTTTGCCGCTGTTCACCCAGGCGACGCGCCCTTTGACCTGAATCGTCATTGCGCCGGAACCGGGCAGCGAAAAGGAAAGCTCTATCAAGCTCCCTTCAGAGATGTTTTCTTCGCCCGCAACAAACATTCCCTTGGTACTGATGTCCGTACTGGTCCCCGATGCCGTCATGCCGTTGATACGGAATGATACCGGCGTGCGGCACGGCACTCTCCTGAAGCGGGGTTCCCGGACATGGAGAGGGGGCAGCTCTTCTTCAAGGACCGTCGCGCCGTTTTTCTCAAGATAGGCAAAAAAAGCAGTGACGACCTTCTTTTCAAAGTGGGTTCCCACCCTTTCCTCCAGCAACCGTTTCGCAGTCATGAAAGGCATCGGCTCCCGGTAGTGGCGTTTGGACGTGATCGCTTCAAAGAAGTCGGCGACGGCGATTATCTTGGAACCGAAAGGAATTTCACTCCCCTTGAGCCCTTTCGGGTAACCGGTGCCGTCGATCTTCTCGTGATGGCTGCCCGCGATCTCGGGAACATCCCGATAAATTCCCTCAAAGTTAATCTGTTCCAGAATCTCCCTCGTCTTATCCACATGCGACTGCACCTGCCGGTATTCATCATCCGTCAGCCTGCCTTCCTTTTTCAGGATGGCGTCGGGAATACCGATTTTGCCATAGTCATGGAACAGTGACGCAACCCGGATCACCTCGAAGTAGTCCTTGGACATGCCCAGCTCCCGACAGATGCCCAGGGCGTACTCGGTGACCTTCTCGGCATGGCCCGCCGTCATGGTGTCGCGCGCGTCGATGCTTGCGGCCAGCGCCTGCAGGGTTGACTTGAACTGTCTCTCCTTGGCTTCGTTGAGTACGGCATTCCGTATACTGATACCGACAACGGACGCAATACCCATCAGCAGGCCCCTGTCACTCTGGATGAGGGGTTTCTTCGTAACGATATTATCAACGACAAGGATGCCGATAGACTCTCCTTCGCAGGCAATGGGGCACACGATAAAGGACTGCGCCCCCAGTTTCCTGGCGAAGGCAAGGCTGTGGGCCGACAGGTCCGCGCTGATTTCGTCGAACTGATTCACGAGAAAAGGTTTCTGTTCCCGGAATGACATGACGAAGATCCCTTTCGACTCGGGCCGATCCAGATGAAATGAGGTCTTCTGCATGAGTGCCTCCACTTCCTTCGAGTATCCGAACCCGGAGCGGAAATGAAGACTTGTTTTTGCCCGGTTTGCCAGCAGAATCATCCCGCGATCGTAATTCAGCCTTTTCTCGAGAACCTGGATGACGTTGTCCAGGATCTCGTCCAGGTGGGAGTAGCGGTTCACAGCCTGGCCCACCTCGTTGGCGATGAGGATATTATTGTAGTTTATGTTTATCTGCTCCAGCAGCTTATCGGTCGAATCCCTCAGGTTGCCGATTGCGGCATTCAACTCCTTGGTTTCCAGCCTTTTCACCTGCCAGCTCAGGAAGAGAATGATCATGAGGGATACGGAAGCAGGCCACAAAAGGGAAATCGAAGGATGTGTGATTACCAGAGCAAGAAAGGCAACCAGCAGCAGAAACGCGCTGTAATTGCGTATCCTCCTCCAGGTATCCGACTTCGTCCTCCTCCAGCTGACCACGTACCGGCACACCTCCCCGCCCTTGAACATGCATTCAGGGTGTTGTATATCCGGCATATCCGTTGTAAACAGCTTCAGAATCGCCTCAAAAAACCCGATCCTGTTTTCACACTGAAACGGCTTTTCCCGTACTCCCGGAGCAGGGGTAACGGTAATTTCGACCTTGTTGTCTGACAGTTTGCGAGCCGAATACACACAGGAACGGGTGAAGTTCAAGGCTCCCTTGCCGATCATCTCGTAGGCCTTCAGCGGCCCGACAAGGCCGAGAAAAAACTGCCGCATGACCCCGCTCGACTCCGGGGAGCCCGCATATTGCCCGGCCTCGCGGGCAATATGCTCATTTTCCGTCAGTTGAACCAGTCTTTCGTAAAACAGATCTATCTGCCGCTGGGTAAACCAGTGGCCCTGGTCGGAGATTTCATACAGATTCATCCCGGCGTAACTCAGCAGATCAGCGACATCCACATGGTGATACCTTCTCTTCACCAGCTTGATGAAGGCGTCGATGATCCTGCTGTTGTAAAGGGGGGCATCATTTTTCTCAACAGATGATGGCATAGGGGATCCCGATTATTTCAGCACGCCCTTTTCGCGAATTTCTTCATCCATGTCAGATGGCGGAAATAGTCATCCGAATACTGGGTATCTATAGCAAAAAGGGTGTACAGCTTTTCGTACGGCAGCGAATTCTTTTCCAGATAGGACGGCGGGTACACGAGCACCGGAACCTCTTCCCCGTCAAACTTGGCGGAAACGAGTGACAGAATCATGCTGAAGGTGTCTCCTCGAAACCCGTCCCCGTCGATAACGAATACTTTCAGTGAGTTGGTCAGGTCGGACATATTGAGACCCGTATCGGACACATCCGCCATGATCACGGCTTTGAGGGCGCCGTTCTTTTTTACGGAATAGAGACGCCGCTCTTTCTTGAAGCCGATTTCACGGTACTCCTCAACCAGAGTGTCATTGCCGACCATATCCGGCGCCAGGTCGAGGGCGTGGATCATCAACCCTCCCGACACATGCATGTAAAAATGCTCCAGCTCCTCCAGGTCGTCGCGGTCGGTTTTCATCAGTTCCCAGGGGCCGGAAACGCCCCAGTCGGCCGGAGCCGTTTTCCGGAAGTGGAAATAGGCGAATGTATCGACGGAGCACCCTTTCGGCTCGTTCAGCTCCCTGGCAAAAGTGCCGAATACCCGGTTGGGAAATTTGTTGTCGGGACGGAAATAGCAGATCAGAAAATTCATGTGAGCCGACAGGAGGTTGCGTGAATCGATAATCGAGCGGCTCAACTGCTCAAGAACCACCAGGCCGGCGCCTGTCACAATCGACTTCCTGGCGGCATGGTGGTGGATGAGCCACGTATTTTCATAGAAACGCACCATTGCAATGTGCCCGAGAATAACGCCGTCCTTCTGGTAGACAAAATGCCGGGCAATATGGGGATTCTGGGTATAGAGCTTGGTATACGTGTTCCGGAACTGTTCCTTGTGCGCCTGGAGAAAGGCGTACTTCTGGGGATAGAGAAAGCCCGTCTCGAAAAAAAGATCCCACAGTGATTCCAGGTTTACCCTGTTGCAGACATAGGAGTTCTGATCCGTCGCCTGATGAAGCAGCGCCAGGAGACGCACGTGATCCCGGATGTCCATGTCGAGAATGACAAGTCCGCACCGTATGATGACACTTCCATCCGCTTCCTTACGGGCGTTTCTGTATATGACCTGTGCCTTGCAGGTGAATGCCGTGACGTTCGCGAAGTCCAGCTGTACTTCAGGAATGATTTTTCCCGGCACGAGAACGGAGTTTTCCTCGTATTCCTCAACGGCAAAACCGGAACCAGACAGATCGACGGTCTTCAGATTGACCATCTTCCCGCTGAGGGGATCGTAAAAAATCACATTGGGAGATGGCACCAGCGTATGGCGGCTGCTCCTGAACTCCTTCGGCCGGAAGCGGCTGATATGATTTCCGATGGGAACGACGACCAGGGTTCGTATCCGCTGCCCGTTGCCCTGCCTGACGACACGGCAATCACCCGAATAGATCACCTCTTCGCCCTTGCGAAAAATCAGGTGGACGGGAATCTCGGGATTGATCCACTGAAAAGAGGCGGGAGAATCGTTCCGTATCTCGATGCGGAACGATACGGGGCTGAAGTCCAGGAGCCTGCCGCGGAACAGTATCCCGCTCTGAACGCATTGGATCAGGATATCATCGCAGGAGTGCCGGGTAATGCGTCGGCTGCCGATTTCATGGCAGACGTCGGGAAGCTCAAAACAGATGCCTTCGGCATTGATGGAGATGAGGCGCGCTTCAACGAGAAGCGGTTGCCGGGGATCGGGAGCGATGAAGTTGAGGTACGAATAGGTCTGAAGTTTCTGCGTTGCCGCCGGAGCATCCGACCAGACGCATTCCAGATAGCCGTCGAGGCAGGGGAGAGGTTTGGCGCGCAGTGAAATGGTTGTCTTGTATTTCACATGGGCCAGGTTGACGATAATGGCGCCATCGTTGAAATGCAGGTGGTTGAGCCTGTTGATCAGGTGTTTCTTGCCGACCTCCCGATTTTTCACCATGGATGGAGAAATGCCGGGGTCGCACAGATTGTGACCCGATACGATTCGCTCTTTCTCACTGCTCTCGGCATGCAACACGGCAGGGCGCTCCCGTCTTTTCTGCGTTCCGGTTTCATGACTCAATCACGATGTTCCCGTGCCTCGTTTTCCCCCGGCCAAGGAGGGAATACGGCAATGGATGCAGCTGCCTTTTTTTCATTAATTCATGTCTTTTGGCTTATGTATCACAAAATATTGTGGCATTCAAGGGTAGAAAGTTAATGAGATTGATGAATTATGACTCAACTGAGCTACGAAAAGGATACCATCAAGTAACATTTTTGGTCATATCTAATTCAGATTGAGAAAAAAAAAGAGCGGGTTTCCCCGCTCCTCTCATTTCCGTCACGTGATAGTCGTCTGTTATTTGCGCGCCGCCTTGGCCGCCACCTGCATACGGATAAGCGCCCGCTGCAGGGCCGCCTCCTGCGCGATAAAATCCTTGTCTTCCCTGGTCAGCTTCTTCAGCGCCTCTTCCGCCCTGCCGAGAGCAACCCTTGCCCGTTCGAGATCGATCTCGTCGGCCCGCTCCGCGGTTTCGACCAGGATGGACACCTTGTCGTTCGCCACCTCGAAGTAGCCCCAGTTCAGGGCCAGGTGGTTAACTACTCCGCCCTGCACATACGTTAGTTCCCCGATTTTCAGGGACGTGAGAAACGACGCGTGACCCGGCAGCACGCCGAATTCTCCGAGGCTGCCGGAAGCGGTGACCATGTCCACTTCTTCGGACAGGATCTTTTTATAGGGGGTTACCAGTTCAAGATGTAGTTTTTCGGCCATCTGTTGATCCTTTTCGGCAATCTTTCAGACAGGGGAACAATCCCCCCATCCCCGCAAGCCCCTGTCGGTCGGGCTTACGCAGACAGTTTCTTGGCTTTCTCCAGAACTTCCTCGATGGTGCCGACCATGTAGAACGCCTGTTCGGGGATATCGTCATGCTTGCCCGCCACGATTTCCTGGAAGCCCTTGATGGTGTCCTTCAGTTCCACGTATTTGCCCGGTGTGCCGGTAAATGTTTCAGCCACGTGGAACGGCTGGGACAGGAAGCGCTGGATCTTCCGTGCACGGGCCACGACCTGGCGGTCCTCTTCGGAGAGTTCGTCCATACCGAGAATCGCGATGATATCCTGGAGGTCCTTGTAGCGCTGGAGCACGTACTGGACCTCGCGGGCGATTGCGTAGTGCTCTTCGCCGATAATCTGGGGATCGAGAATTCTTGAGGTGGAATCAAGGGGGTCAACCGCCGGATAGATACCCAGCTCCGCAATCTGGCGGGAAAGAACCGTGGTAGCGTCCAGGTGAGCGAACGCGGTAGCCGGCGCCGGGTCGGTCAGGTCGTCCGCGGGAACGTAGATTGCCTGAACCGACGTGATGGATCCCTTGTCGGTGGAGGTGATTCGCTCCTGAAGCTCACCCATTTCCGTGGCGAGGGTCGGCTGGTAGCCGACCGCGGAAGGAATGCGCCCGAGGAGCGCCGAGACCTCGGAACCGGCCTGGGTGAAGCGGAAGATATTGTCGATGAACAGGAGCACGTTCTGGCCTTCCTCGTCCCGAAAGTACTCGGCAACCGAGAGCGCGGAAAGGGCTACGCGGGAGCGGGCGCCGGGGGGCTCGTTCATCTGGCCGTACACCAGGGCCGCCTTGTCCAGAACGCCGGATTCCTTCATCTCGTTCCAGAGGTCGTTCCCCTCGCGGGTACGCTCGCCCACGCCGGCGAAAACGGAAAAGCCGCCGTGCTGCTTGGCGATGTTGTTGATGAGCTCCATGATGATGACGGTCTTGCCGACGCCGGCGCCGCCGAACAGCCCGATCTTGCCGCCGCGGGCGTAGGGGGCAAGCAGGTCCACGACCTTGATGCCGGTGGTGAAGGCTTCGACCTTGGTCGACTGCTGGAGAAACGCGGGCGGCTGACGATGGATCTCGTATTCCTTTTCGGCCTTGATGGGGCCCATCTCGTCAACCGGCTCGCCGATGATGTTCAGAATACGTCCCAGGGTCTGACGACCGACAGGCATGACTATCTGCTTGCCGGTGTCGAGAACCTGCTGACCGCGGACCAGACCGTCCGTCGAATCCATGGAGATGGTACGCACGGTATTCTCTCCCAGGTGCTGCGCCACCTCCAGCACCAGGTTGTATTCCCGATCGTCGATAGTCGGGTTGGTCACCCGGAGCGCGCTATAGATTGCGGGGAGCTTTCCCGGCTCGAACTCGACGTCAACTACCGCACCGATGACCTGTGAAATTTTCCCAAGATTCTGACTCATCTGGTTCTTTCCTCCCGCGGTCCGCCCGGCGGACCGTACTGTATAATCGTTACCTCCCGGCCGGTTGCGGCCGGGGACGGTTCATCCCTTGATGGATTCGGCGCCGGAGATGATCTCCATGAGCTCCGTGGTGATGGCGGCCTGCCGTGCGCGGTTGTACTGCAGGGTAAGCTTGCCGATCATCTCGTTCGCGTTCTTCGTTGCGCTGTCCATTGCCGTCATGCGCGCTCCGTGTTCGGAAGCGACTGATTCAAGCATGGCGTGGAACAACTGCACCTCTATGTTCTTGGGGAACAGTTCAGTGAGCAACTCCTCGCGGGACGGCTCATAAATAGCCTCCGGGTGAAACTCCTCCCCAGCTCCCTCCGGGGGCTGGATGGGCAGCAGTTGCTTCAGGGTTATGGTCTGGGACAGAACGCTCTTGAAGGCGTTGTAGAGAAGATATACCGCATCGTACTCGTCTGCCAGGAAACCCTCGATAATCTCCTGTGCAATAAGCGCGGCGGTCTGGTAGTTCAGGGTTGACAGGATATTCGAATAGTTCTTCCTTATGGATGCACGGCTGCGCAGGTACTCATGGGATTTCCTGCCGATGGTTACAAGAGAAATATCGGCGAATCGCGCCGAGTTTTCCCGGAGAAAGGCTTCCGCGGCCTTGGAGATGTTCGCGTTGAAGCCGCCGCACAACCCGCGGTCGGAGCTGACCACGATGAGGAGCGCGCGCTCGGCCTGTTCCGTCTTTTCCTTCCGCACAAGCGGCCCCACCCCTTCGCCGCCGCTCCCCGCAAGCCGCTGCAGAACCTCGGCGAGCTTCTCGGCATAGGGGCGCGCCGCAAGAACGTTCTCCTGCGCGCGGCGCAACTTCGCGGCTGCGACCATCTTCATGGCCTTGGTTATCTGCCGGGTATTCTTGACCGAATTTATCCGCTTCCGAATATTTTTCAGGCTTGCCATGGAGAAGATACCGTCCTTGTCTAGACTGTGAATTCTTTCTTGAATTCATCGAGGGCGGCGACAATCTTGCCCCTGAGCACGTCATCAATGGCCTTCTTTTCGCGGATTTCATTGAGAACGTCCGATTTGCGAAGGTCGAAGAAGGAATTGAGTTCCGCCTCGTACCGTGTAAGAGCGGAGACCGGGTAATCGTCCACATAGCCGTTGTTGGCGGCAAAGATGACGAGCACCTGTTTCTCGAACGGAAGGGGACGGTACTGGGGCTGCTTGAGGATCTCCACAAGACGCTCACCCCGGGCAAGCTGCATCTGGGTGGCCTTGTCCAGATCGGAGCCGAACTGGGCAAATGCCGCCATTTCCCGGTATTGGGCGAGATTGAGACGGAGCGTACCGGCAACCTGCTTCATGGCCTTCACCTGCGCCGCGCCGCCTACGCGGGAGACGGAGAGGCCGACGTTGATGGCCGGACGGACGCCGGAATAGAAGAGGTCGCTCTCCAGGTAAATCTGGCCGTCCGTGATGGAAATGACGTTTGTCGGAATATACGCGGACACATCGCCCGCCTGGGTTTCGATGATGGGCAGGGCGGTCAGCGAACCGGCGCCGCATTCGTCGGACAGCTTGGCGGCCCGCTCCAGCAGGCGGCTGTGGAGGTAGAAGACGTCGCCGGGGTACGCTTCACGTCCGGGGGGACGACGGAGAAGAAGAGAGAGTTGGCGATAGGCGACGGCCTGTTTCGAGAGGTCGTCATAGATGATGAGGGCATGACGGCCGTTATCGCGGAAGTATTCACCCATGGTGACACCGGCGTAGGGAGCGATGAACTGGAGCGGCGCGGACTCCGCTGCCGATGCGGAGACGACGATGGTATAATCCATGGCGCCGTGTTCGCGCAGCTTGTTGACCACCTGCGCGACGGTGGAGAGCTTCTGGCCGATGGCCACGTAGATGCAGATGACGTCGCCGCCCTTCTGGTTGATGATGGTGTCGAGGGCGATGGCGGTCTTGCCGGTCTGGCGGTCTCCGATGATCAGCTCGCGCTGGCCTCTGCCGATGGGAACCATGGAATCGACCGCCTTGATCCCGGTCTGCATCGGCTGGTGGACCGACTTGCGCTTGACGATGCCGGGCGCCTTCACCTCCACCTTGCGGAAGTCACTGCCGGCGATGGGACCCTTGCCGTCAACCGGCTGGCCGATGGCGTTGACCACGCGTCCCACCAGGGCATCGCCCACCGGCACCTCGACAATCCTGCCGGTACGCTTCACCATGGCGCCCTCTTTGATGTTTTCATTATCTTCACCGAGGATCGCGGCGCCCACATTCCCCTCTTCGAGATTCAGAACCATGCCGGAAACGCCGCCGGGAAACTCCAGAAGCTCGCCCGCCATTGCCTGCGCCAGGCCGTGGATGCGGGCAATCCCGTCCCCTACGGAGATGATGGTGCCTGTTTCGGCGACCTCTATCTCCTTACCGTAGCCCTCAATCTGCTTCCTGATAATCTCGCTGATTTCTTCCGCTCTGAGTTCCATAGGCACTTCTCACCCCTTCTGTAATATATCGTGAATCTTTGCCAACTGGGTTCTGATACTGCCGTCAAAGACCTTGTCGCCTATCCGGGTAACGATACCACCGATCAGCAAAGGGTCTGTCGCGACACTGAGGATGATCTTTTTCCCCGTCGCCTTCTCCAGCGCGTTCTGCATCTCCCGAACCTGCTGGTCCGTCAGCGGCAGGGCCGAGGTGACGCTGGAACGGACGATGCCCGCTGCGGCGTCGGCAAAGGACCGGTACCAGTCCGCAATCCCGGAGAGTTGATCGATCCGTTTCCTGTCGAGAAGGAGCAGCAGAAAATCACCTATCGTGCCGGAAATGCCGAGCCGGGCCACCAGTTCGTTCACCAGCCGGCGCTTCGCCTCAATCCCGTATCCGGGTGCGGAGAGAATTCCGTACGCCTCGGGCGCGGATTCCAGTGCCTGCGAAAAAAGAGTCAGTTCCGTATAGTACCGTTCGACGACCCCCTGCTCCGCGGCCAGCTGGATAAGGGCCTTGGCGTACCGTCGTGCAATGGCGTTCGTACTCACTATGCCTCCACTACCTTGCTCAGATATTCATCGACAAAACGATCCTGATCAGACCGCGTCACGGATTGTTTCAGCGTCGTCTCCGCCAGCCGGACCGCCAGACGGGCCGTTTCGGCCCGCAACTGCGCCTTGGCCGTCTCCACTTCCTGCCGGGCTGCTATCTTCGCCTGTTCCCGAATCCTTTCGGCGGTCAGTTTCGCCTCCTCGATGATCCGGACTTTCTCGGCCTCACCCTCCTGGCGGATTGCCGAACGGATGTCGTCTATCTCAAGCGTTGCCTTTTCGAGTTTTTCGCTGTACTCGGCAAGCTTCCGCTCCGCCTCTTCCCGTATCTCCTCGGCGTCCCGGAGGGCTTTTTCCACACCGGCACGGCGAGCGGCAAGCAGCCCCTTGATATCAGCCTTCTTGGCCGCCCACAGGAGAATCGCCGCGAGTATGCCGAAGTTAAGAAGGCGATAGCCGAAATCCTTTAACTGAGCATGGGAATCGGCTTGGTGAGCGCCTTCGGCCGCACACCCGACAGCGGCGAAAACGGCCAGGAAAGCCACAACGGTGAACAGTGCCGGGAGACACCCTCCCACAACATTTTTCCAGGCCGGAACTTTCATGACAGGCTCCTTCCCAGCACCTTCTCGCTGATGACACGGGAAAGGGCTTCCGCACGGGCGCGAAGAAGGCCTTCCGCTTCCGCGGCCTCCTTCTGGATGACGCCTCGGATTTCCGTCAGCGCATCCGTCGCATCCCGGCGCGCCGCATCAAGAATGGCAGCCTCCTCGGAGCGTGCCTCGCGAATCATCTTCCCCCGCTCTTCCGTTGCTCCCGTTTTCGCCTCCCGCAGCCTCCGCTCATAGTCGGCCATCTTTTCCCGCACGTCGGCGTCGACGGAGACCGTCTTTTCCCGCGCGGAGGCGATCTCCGCGGCCCTGTCCGCCATGACCTTCCGGATGGGCCTGTACAGCAGGATGTTCAGGAGAAACAGGAGAACCAGGAAATTGACTGCCTGGAACAGCAACACAATGTCGATAGTAATCATGCAGGAACCCCTTCTTGCCTGTCTGACCGATTCTCGCACCAGGTTGTGGTCAAACCGTAAAACATATGACACCTATCACAGCGACGGACCTCTGTCAACGACAATTTTTAGTTTCAATAAAAATATTTTTCCCAAAGGAAAACTCGCCTTCAAACGGCGGATGTGTGGAGGAGCGGGATGAACCGGGCGAGAAAGCATACCCTTCAGGGAGAGAGGATATCGATAAGCCGGGTCAGCTCATCGGACGTGGAGTAGGAGATTTCTATCTTCCCACCCTTGCCGCTCGGCCTGATGGCTACCTTTGTCATAAAGCGCCGCTTGAGCCGGTCGAGTACGGCGGTAATTTCCGGACCCGGAGGACTTTTCGGCCTTGCGGGCCGTCTCGATTTCATTCTCTTGACCAGGTTTTCGGTTTCGCGCACGGAAAGATTTCTTCTCAGCACCTCTTCCCTCGCCTGTTCCATCAATTCTTGCGTTTCGAGTGCCAGGAGGGCGCGGGCATGGCCCATGGTGAGCCTGTCTTCGAGAATGTCGTTCTTGATCTCGGAGGGAAGTTTCAGGAGCCGCAGGGAGTTGGCAACGGTTGATCGGTCCTTGCCGACCCGTTTGGCCATTTCCTCCTGGGAGAGGTGGAACTTTTCAATGAGGGCGTGGAAGGCCTCGGCCTGTTCGATGGCGTTCAGGTCTTCCCGCTGGATGTTCTCGATAAGGGCAATCTCCAGGGCCGTATCGTCCGAGATGTCCTGGATGACGACCGGGACGGTCAGGAGACCGGCCTTCTGCGCGGCCCTCCAGCGCCGCTCGCCCGCGACAAGTTCATAGTGTTCCGACATCTTCCGCACCACCAGGGGTTGAATAATCCCCTTTTCCCGGATGGACGCGGCAAGCTCCTCCAGCTTCTCGGCGGAAAACCGCTTGCGGGGCTGATCCCTGTTGGGACGGATTTCTTCGATGGGACAGGAAAAATAGCTCTTCCCCTCCTCTTCGACCACCGGAAGGAGCGCCGCCATCCCTTTGCCGAGACCTGTCTTCCTAACCATTGCTTCTCTCCCTTTCAATGATTTCCCGCGCCAGCTCCAGGTATCCGGCGGCCCCGCGCGATGTGATGTCGTAGAGGAGTATCGGTTTGCCGTGGCTCGGCGCCTCCGACAACCGCACATTTCTCGGGATGACGGTCTTGAACGTGGTTTCTCCGAAGTGGTTCCGGATCTCCTCGCTCACCTGGCGGGACAGGTTGTTCCGTCCATCGAACATGGTGAGAAGGATACCCTCCATGGCAAGCGATGGGTTCAATCCTTTTTTGACAAGGCGTATGGTCGTGAGTATCTTGGAGAGCCCTTCCATTGCATAGAACTCGCACTGGAGCGGGACGAGCACGGAATCGGCCGCGGTCATGGCGTTCAGCGTCAGAAGGCCCAGGGACGGCGGACAGTCGATGAGGATATACTCGTAGGAGTCGGCAAGGGATGCCAAAGCCTTGGCCAGCCGTTTCTCCCGGTCATTCACGGCGACGAGTTCCAGTTCCGCGCCCGCGAGATCGTCGGTGGAGGGGAGGATATCCAGGAAGGGAAGGTCCGTCTTCCTGACGATGCCCGCCGGGTCCGCGTCACTTATCAGGGCATGGTAGATGCTTTCCCGAAGGGTGTCCTTCTCGATCCCCACACCGCTGCCCGCGTTCCCCTGGGGATCCATGTCCACCAGAAGGGTCTTTCGCTCGGCAACGGCAAGGGAAGCGCCCAGGTTGATCGCCGTGGTCGTCTTGCCGACGCCGCCCTTTTGATTTGCAATACAGATTATCTTGGCCATGGGATTTTTCGGATTCCGTTGGTCCGTACGTGCCTTGACCGCGTGAGCGGCAGTGATAAACAGGTATGGTGAACGGATGGAACGTACCACAAAAGGCGCTATTATTGAAGCGTTTTTTCGGGACACAACGCTTCATGTTTCATGGATGTTCCACGATGCGTCACGAAAAGATCCCTCTGATTCGCATCCACGGATGCACATGGTTGACTCCCCTGCCACCTTCGTGCTCGTGTACGGTTATCGTCAAATTATCAAAGAACGGACGCCTCAGCGACAGGATCGGCGTATAGTGCGTCGGGAGGGGGAAAATATCCCCCCCGCAGAAGAGAAAGTTGCTTGAATCCGGAATTCTTACCTAAATTGAGCCTGTACAGCGGTAATCGCCGCGACGCTCACGATATCTTCAACGGAACAGCCCCGTGAAAGGTCGTTCACGGGGCGAGCCAATCCCTGGAGAATCGGGCCGAATGCTTCCGCCCCCCCTATTCTTTCCGTCAGTTTGTATGCGATATTTCCCGCATCGAGGTCGGGAAATATCATGACATTGGCCTTTCCCGCTACCGGACTGTCGGGAGCTTTCTTCCCGCCGATGCTCGGAATCAGGGCAGCGTCTGCCTGAAGCTCTCCGTCTATCCGCAGGTCCGGATCAATCTGCCGAGCGATTTCAAGCGCCTTGGTCACCTTTTCCACGTCGGCATGGGAGGCGCTGCCCTTGGTCGAGAAGGAAAGCATGGCGACCCGAGCATCAACTCCGAGGAATGATTCGCAGTTACGGGCGGTTGCAACGGCTATTTCAGCCAAGGCACGGGAATCGGGGTTCGGGTTCACACCGCAGTCGGCATAGAAAAGGATCCCGCTTTCCCCGATGGCATCATTTTTTGTGATCATGATAAAAAAAGATGAAACAGTTTTAAAGCCGGGAGCGGCGCCGATGGTCTGGATTGCCGACCTGATAACGTTACCGGTGGTGCTTGTCGCGCCGGCCACGCACCCGCCCGCGTCCCCCATCCGAACCATCATACCGGCGTAGTACAGGTTGTCCTCTGCCGTCAGAAGAGTGCGCGCGCCCTCGGGCGTAAGACCTTTGTTCTTGCGTATCTCCACAAGCGTGTCGATATAAGAGTCAAGTTTCGGCGCAGTTGCCGGATCGAGAATCTCTACGCCTTTGAGATCCGCACCCTTGGCCTCGGCAGACTCTTTCACTCTTTCCGGATTACCCAGCAGCACAACTCCGGCAAGCCCCTGGCTGACTATCTTTTCCGCGGCCCAGAGCATCCTCTCGTCGTAACTCTCGGGAAGAACAATGGTCTGCGGGTTGCTTTTCGCCTTGGCCCTGATTTTTTCCATGAGATGCATTCTTACTCCTCCCTGTTAAGCGCCCGCTCTCGCGTCGGTCGATTATCGCGGAACGGCAGGGGGATGCGTCCGGAAAGAACGAAGGACGGCTCCACCCGCCGAATCCTTGATTACGCGTTTTTGAAATCGGCTTTCGCGAATGAATACTCGAAGCTCATATGGTCCGCATAGGTGCCGTTCAGGATTGCGGCAACGTCTTCGGTAAATACCAATTCCTCATCCGTAGGCACGACAAACACCTTCACCGGCGAATCGTCGGTGGAAACAAGACACTCACACCCATTGATCGCCTCCCTGTTTCGCTCTTGATCCAGTCGGATGCCGAAATTTTCAAGCCCGCTGAGAGCCATCTCCCGTATCCGCCACGCCCGCTCGCCGACTCCCGCGGTAAAAACAACGGCATCAAGCCTCCCGAGCGCCGCGGCATATGCGCCGATGTATTTCTTCAGCCTGTACGCCTCAATCTCCAGCGCGAGCGAACAGAGCTTGTCCCCCTTCAGGGCATTTTCCAGAACGTCTCGCCGGTCCGTGTACTTTTTTGTAATACCGAGAACCCCGCTCTTCTTGTTGAGGATCGTGTCGATCTCCTTGGGAGTGTGTTCTTCCATCTGCATCATAAAGGCCGGGATAGCCGGGTCTATGTCGCCGCAGCGCGTCCCCATGACCGCACCCTCCAGAGGAGTGAGCCCCATGCTGGTATCCACCGAAACCCCGTTCCTGATGGCGGCATGGGAGACACCGTTGCCGATGTGCATGGTGATGATGTTGCACTCGCCCGCCGGTTTGCCCAGCAGCGCGGCGGCCCGCTTGGAAACGTACAGGTGGGACGTTCCATGGAAACCGTAGCGGCGAACGCCGTACTTTTCATACCATTCATACGGCACGGGGTAGATGTAAGCGTGCTCGGGCGTGGTCTGGTGGAATGCCGTGTCGAAGATTGCCACATGGGGCACATCGGCAAGCACCGCTCGTGCAGCCTCGATTCCGGCGATATTGGGCGGGTTGTGAAGCGGCGCCAGGTGCTGGACCGCCTTGACGGCATCCAGAACCTGTTCGTCGATCAGGACGGAGCTGGTAAACTTTTCGCCGCCGTGCACGACCCGGTGACCGACCGCTGAAATCTGGCTCATGTCTTTCAGGACTCCGTGCCCGGGATCCGTCAGGGTCTGGATAATAAGGTCCATGGCCACGGTATGATTCGGGCATTCGAATCCCCTTTTGTACTTTTCGCGTCCCGGTACCTCTTGAACGATGAATGAACCGCCAATGGTAACGCGTTCCACCAGACCCTTCGCTATGATCTTTTTCCTGTCCCAGTCAAAGAGCTGATATTTGACTGAGGAGCTTCCACAGTTGATTGCTAGAATATCCATGCACATCCTCCGAGATTGTTTTGCCATAAAATTTTCTTGATTATGAAGACCCTGAAGCCGGTTTCCGGACGCAATCATGCCTCCTGGTCGATAGTGCGGACCGCCGCGTCAAACATCATGCTTTCCGTGTTTTCAGAATTTCCTCGTTTTTTTCTATCCTGTTGATGCCGCCCAGATCGTAACTGATCCTGATAAAGCCGGTAAAACTGTCGCTTTTCAACTTCTTAAGCAACTCGACAATCCTTTCTTCTTTTTCCATAGACCTCCCATGAAAAACAGCGCTTCAGCCATACCGGCCGGAAGTATCGCATTGCACACACCCTTGCCCTATCCCTGTCATACCTTCAATCACCGTCTTTTGTGGAAAAAAATGTAGCGACGCTACAATCAGGAAACCATCATGCGGGTTTCGTTGGTCCTATGGAGGAAATAGGGGACGAAATAAGCGCACGACCTTACCGCGGGTTTCGTTACGCCCGCGACGTACGCGGGTGACGAAATATGCGCGGGTTCCTACGCTGATACCATTTTGACAACAAGAACCGTTACCTCGGAACCGTTGACTGAACGGAACCTGTGCTCCAGGGAAGCATCCATGTAAATACTGTCACCTTCCGTTAACACGACTTGATTATCACCTGTCGTGAGCTCAAAGACTCCTTTCAGGACATACATAAACGCTTCTCCGTAATGCATATAAAAATTATCGCCTACGATGTCATCAGACAGGTTAATGATGTACGGCTGCATTTTTTTATGTTTCATTTGTGACAGTGACTCGCAATAAAATCCATTCCCGTTACATTTCCCGTTTTGTATGAGTATCTTTGAAAGCACCTTCCTGTCTTTTTTTCTTATTATTTCATACTTCTTGTTTTCATTTTTATCATCGAACAACCAGCTCATCTTGACGCCGTAAAATTTCATCAGCTTGGAAAGCGTCGATATGGAAGCGGAAATGCTGTTGCTTTCGATCAAGGAAATCATTCCGGAAGACAGGCCGTTTTCGCGAGCAACGAATTTCTGGGTCATATTATCCCAGATTTTCCATTAGCGGATTTGGTTGATTATGCAGACAAGGTTGGCGGCCTTGCTGCATTAGCCCACAGCCCTGCAAACCATGCTCGTTTTCGTCTCGGAACTGACAGCAGAAGACGT